>Ga0265798_10000054_pt1 | contig 246596 bp, 226 predicted proteins | sample P3T30metagenome_FD_192430 | JGI IMG/M metagenome (GOLD analysis project Ga0265798, IMG submission 192430) | Plant litter microbial communities from East Loma Ridge, Irvine, California - P3 T30 | ecosystem: Environmental > Terrestrial > Plant litter > Unclassified | place: USA: California... | reverse complement strand
GTAGCGCCGATGGTAGTGTGGGGTCTCCCCATGCGAGAGTAGGGAACTGCCAGGCATTAAATAAAGCGATAACCCCGACCGCAAGGCCGGGGTTTTTTGCGTCCGGGCGCCGTGAAAAAGCGGGTGCGGGACGGCGGCGTGGCCGCCAGTCGGGCCGGAGAGCGTCCGGCAGGCGCGGCGCGATCCCCGCCGGCGCAGAAAAAAGAAAGAAAAGGCCCCGCGCTGACGCACGGGGCCTTTTTTGTTTCTGTAAATTCTTCCTTTGTAATCCAATCTACTTCACAGTTTTGTAACAACAACACGAAAAACAAGTCGTTAACCGTCTGCCAGTAAGGTTTACTGCTGGTTGTTGTTTCACTTCTGTCGCTAATTATTAGCAAGGGATAAAAAAGAGGTTAATTATATGGCAGATGCCACATCACAACAGCAGCCTGACGCGGTGAAAGATGCTCTCAGCACGCGTCAAAGGATCTGGGCAATTGTTGGCGCTTCATCGGGGAACCTGGTGGAATGGTTTGATTTTTATGTCTATTCGTTCTGCTCCCTCTATTTTGCCCACGTCTTTTTCCCCAGCGGTAATCCCACAACGCAACTGCTGCAAACGGCTGGCGTCTTTGCTGCGGGCTTTCTGATGCGTCCGATTGGCGGCTGGCTGTTTGGCTACATCGGCGATAAACATGGCCGTAAGAAATCGATGCTGATATCGGTTTGCATGATGTGCTTTGGATCGCTGGTCATTGCCTGCCTGCCGGGCTACGCAACAATTGGGGTCTGGGCGCCCGCGCTTTTACTGCTGGCCCGCCTTTTCCAGGGACTTTCAGTCGGTGGGGAGTATGGCACCAGCGCAACCTATATGAGTGAAGTCGCGGTTGAGGGCAAAAAAGGATTTTACGCTTCTTTCCAGTACGTTACCTTGATCGGGGGGCAGCTGCTGGCTCTTCTTACTGTCGTCGTGTTGCAACAAATTCTCAGTGATGAAGAGCTTCGTAGCTGGGGCTGGCGCATTCCGTTTGCGCTGGGTGCCGTGCTGGCAGTTGTGGCGCTTTTTCTGCGCCGCTCACTGAATGAAACTTCAGACAGCAAAACGCGTAAACATAAAGATGCCGGTTCTCTGAGAGGTCTGTGGAAAAATCGCCGTGCTTTTATCATGGTTCTTGGGTTCACCGCTGGCGGTTCGCTGAGTTTCTACACCTTTACTACCTATATGCAGAAATATCTGGTGAATACCTCGGGCATGGATACCAGGACAGCAAGCGCCATAATGACCGCTGCACTGTTTATCTTTATGTTGATACAGCCTTTTATTGGCGCCTTGTCCGATAAAATTGGCCGTCGAAGCTCAATGCTGATCTTTGGCGGACTGGCAGCAATCTGTACCGTCCCGGTTCTGACGATGCTGCAAAGCGTTAACAGTCCCTGGCTTGCCTTTATGCTGGTGATGATTTCCCTGCTGATCACCAGTTTCTATACCTCAATCAGTGGGATCCTGAAGGCTGAAATGTTCCCGCCTGAAGTGCGCGCGCTGGGCGTGGGATTATCTTATGCGGTGGCTAATGCGGTATTTGGCGGATCGGCGGAGTACGTGGCGCTGTCGCTGAAGGCGGCGGGCAGTGAAACTACCTTTTTCTGGTATGTCTCTGCTATGGGCGCGGTTGCTTTCCTGGTCTCACTGCTGCTGCACAGGAGAGGAAAGGGCATCAGGTTATAAGCGGCGACTGTTGCTCATCAGACAGCGTCTGTTACTGCAAAAGAAAGGAAGCGGCACCAGATCGCGACTGATGGGCACAACATGAAGAAGAAAACGGCATCACTCTCAGCGGGTGATGTTCCATATTGTATAGCCGGTGGCTGCACCGGCTATATCCCAGCTAAAATCCTTCCAGCTCCAACCTGTTCCGCCCTGACGACTGTCATAAAGTTCTTTCGCTGCGCCCAGGCTGATGGCAAACATCAGGCCAAAACTGGTGCTTTGGCCCTGGCTCCAGTGCTGCTTTTCACCGTAAGCGTTTCCGGCTGCGGTGAGAAAAGCGGAAGAGAAGAAGTGCTGCGCTTTATCTGTGCCACTCCAGCTGTCCTGAGCCATGTGCGTGCAGCCGGTACAGCAGAGAACTGACAACAGCAGTAGTTTGCGCATAAAGCTTCCTGTAAAAAGGCCCCGTCGCTGACAGGGCCTGAAAGAGGCGAACTTAAAGGATCCGGCTAATCAATCTGTCTATGCGGATCCTGCGCAGGCGGCGGATCAGCTTGCGCACTTTCAGCGGATAATCGGCAATGCTTTCCAGATCGCGGTAATGCTGCACGACCGTGGTATTCTGACGAATCAGCTCCAGCTCGCGGCTGCTTTGTGCAGTAAGCTGATGCAGAGGATCGTGGATTAAAATGGCATTTTCCAGATCCAGCCGCCAGGCGCGTGGGTTGAGGTTATTGCCGGTAATCAGCATCCACTCATCATCAACCCACATCCCTTTGAGATGGTAACTGTTTTCACCCTCTTTCCACAGGCGCACGGTCAGCTGACCGTTGGTCACGTAGTACTGCAAGCGGCTCAGGAAACGGCGAAGATTAATTTCATACAGATAGGGCAGCGCGCCGATAATTTTAAACGGCTGATCTTCCGGAATATAAAAATCATTAGCTGTTTTATCACCGACGATAATCTCAACTTCTCTTCCCTGCCGCAGCAGCCAGATGATGTTACGCACCAGAATGGCCGGCATATTGAAATAGGGTGTGCATAGCGTCAGCTTCTGCTCGGCACAGGGCATCAGATGAAAGATGGTCTTATTCAGCAGGCTACGTTTACCCAATCCCACCAGCGGCGTGACCGCTAACTGCTCGTTACTGGCGTTGCCCTTAAACTGATAATCAAACCCGCGCAGATCCTGACGGAACTGGCGCGTTTCATATTTGATTTCCGGGCTTTTGGGGCGTTCATGCTGATCGAGCCGGTGAACGGCTTCAGCCTGGATCAGATTGGTCTCTATCCAGTTGAACATGGTATCTGCGAGCGCAGGATTGGTAATGAGATGATAGCGATCGTAACGGTATTTATCGTGCTGATGAAGATAGACATCGTTCAGGCTGGCACCGGTGTAGAAGAGCAGATCATCAATGATCGAACCTTTCAGGTGCAGAACACCCAGCGCTTCACGCGTGTTGACCGGCACGCCATAAACAGAAATTTTGATATCGGGGTGATTGTCGGCCAGCTCGCAGTACCAGTCTGCATTGGTAGCGGTGCGTGCGGCGCCAATGCGGCCACGCTGAGCACGATGCCAGTCAACCAGTACGCGGACATCCAGTTCAGGCCGAAGGCGCTTAGCTTCATACAGCGCTTCAAGAATGCTGCGCCCACCATCATCGTTCTCAAGGTATAGCGCCACAATACAGATGCGCCTGGTGGCACCAGCGATTTTTTCCAGCAGAGTCTGGCGAAAATCAGCCGCTGAATACAACGTGCTGAAATCAGCCTCCGACTGAGCCAGTTTTGGCAGGTCCGCAAGGTGCTGTTGGTGTTTATTACGTTTAAATTTAGACAACATCACAGTGCGTATCTTCTCTGTTCATAGAATGGCCTTTTGCCATAAAATCATCACTATAACCGCGAATATTACCATTAGTTGGCCGCGATGGTTTTAGTTTTACGTTTCCAGACATTATCAGGTGGCGCAAAATGTGAGCGAAAGTCCCACAATACCCTCTTCAATCTGCACATCTACGGCAAAGCCAAGCTTACGCGCTAAGGCTATCATCCCCTGATTTCCCGGCATGGTAATGCCATTTAACTGCTGCAAACCATGCTGCCGGGTATAAACAATCATTTTCTCTAATAACCGTCGGCCAAGGCCCAGACCCTTAAGATCCGAACGCACCAGCACGGAAAATTCGGCATCAATATTATCAGCATCTGAAATTGCGCGCGTCACGCCGATGATCTCATCTTTGCCGTGATATTTACGTACCGCAACAATTGCCATCTCCCGATCGTAGTCGATTTGCGTCATGTTAGCCAAATCGTCATGAGTGAACTCGTTGATCTCGCTGAAGTAGCGATAATAGAGATCTTCTTTAGTTACCCGAGCGATAAACTCTCTGAGCAAAGGTTCATCTTCCGGCAGGATAGGGCGAAACAGGCAGGAGTCGCCATTCTTTAAGACTACCTGCTCTTCCAGCGCATGAGGGTAGGGACGAATGGCCAGCCGCGCTTCCGGGTCACCCTTAAAATCAGCCAGCTGCATTGTGACATCGAGCAGTGAAAATTCACTGCCTGCGGCAAGCAGCGGATGAATATCCAGCCGGACAATTTCCGGGCAATCAACAATAAGGTTAGAAACCTGCACCAGCACCTGACTGATGCCGGCAATATCAAGCGGCTGAAGCGCACTACGGCTGCGGATTTTGCCGCTTTTAATCGCCTGAATCACCAGATAGCGAGCCAGCGTCATATTAAGAGGAGGCAGAGCCACGACGGCCTGTTTGTCGGCCTGCCACTCGATTCCCCCTTCGCCTAACATAATCATCGGGCCGAAAACCGGGTCCTGCTCGACAACAATCCGTAACTCCTGAGCACCGGCGCGATTAGCCATGCTCTGTACCAGTAGTCCGTGAATGCTGGCTTGCGGCCAGGCGAGTTTTACCCTGTCGATAATGGCTTCCGCTGCCTGCTGTACTTCGCTGGCGGTGCGCAGGTAGAGCATCACACCCTGAACTTCTGACTTATGGGGAATATCCGGGGAGCGGAGTTTCAGCGCCACAGGGTAGCCAATCTGACCGGCAATATGCACCGCTTCCACACTGTCGCTGGCTATCCAGGTTGGCAACGTGTTCAGACCATAGGCTTGCAAAATAGCCTGAACTTCATGCGTATCCAGCGTGGAAGCCCCTTCGTCCAGCGCGGCGCGGATCAACTGATGCGCCTCGGCGGTATTGGCCGTAAGATTGGCGGGCAAAGCGGGGGTTTCGCGAAGCTGCTTCTGGTTACGGCGATATTCCACCATATGCATAAAGGCGGTGACCGTGCCCTCAGGCGTTCGATAGGTTGGAATACCGGCATCACTGAACAACCTGCGTGCTTCGGGTGAGGAGAACTCCCCGCACCAGTTGGTCAGCAGCGTAAGCTGCTTTGCGCGGGGATGCGTCAGGATTGTCTCAATCAGCCGTTGCGCCGTTAACGTGGCGGGCGCCACAGCGCTTGGGGCGTGGATAATCATCAGCGCATCAATATCGGTACTCACCAGCAGCCGCGAAACAACCTGAATATAACGTTCAGGCGTGGCATCATCTTTTAAATCCAGCGGATTCCCTGCATTTATCTCATCAGATAACAGATTTTGCAGATCGGTTAGCAATTCCTCACTCAGCTTCGCCAGCTTGCCGTTTCTTGCTTCTAAGGCGTCAAGGGCCAGTGCCGCAGGAGCCGCACCGTTACTGATAATCATCAGCCTTTCACCGCGTAAGGGACGCATGTGGCTCAAGGTCTCTACGGCGGAAAAAAGCTCGTGGGTATCCTGCACGCGCAGCAAACCAGCGCGCTGGATTGCCGCATCCCAGGCGGCATCAAGCCCTGCGTGGGTTTTCAGTAGTTGCTGTGCCTGCTGGCTGCGGCCGCTTTTGATCACCAGAATAGGCTTATTGCGGGAAGCACTGCGGGCGGCCGAGACAAATCGGCGGGCATCGCTCAAATGCTCAAGGTAGAGCAAAATAGCGCTGGTTTTGCCGTCTCTTGCCAGAAAGTCCAGCAGATCGTCCGCATCAATATCCAGGCTGTCACCCAGCGCAATAAACCAGGAGAAGCCCAGCTGGCGCTGTTGCGCCCAGTCCAGAATGGTATTAGAGACGGCGGCAGACTGGGAGATAAACGCCAGCTTGCCTTTCTGGATCGGCACGGGTGAAAAACTGGCGTTAAGCCCCTGCCAGGGGGCCAGCAGACCCAGACTGTTGGGGCCAAGCAGACGGATTTGCCATTCGCTGGCGCACCGTTTCAGCGCCTCCAGCTGGCTTGCCGGGGCGGAAAGAATAATGCAGGCCTTGCAGCCCCGTTCGCCCAGTTGGCGGAGCAGTTCAAGGTTGCGGCTGGCATGAGTACAGAGAACAGCAAGATCAGGGGAGAGCGGCAGGCTGGCGATATCGGGCCAGGTAAGCACGCCGCAAACGGCTTTATATCTGGGATTAACTGGCAGCACAGGGCCATTAAACCCTCCCGCCAGCAGATTACGCATCATCAGATAACCCGCACGCTCCGGGCGGGAGGAGGCACCAATCACCGCTATCGATTTAGGTCGTAACAGGGCTTCTAATCCGCGCTGGCTCATTCTTGACTCCCTTGAAAAGATTCCCTGATTCTAACCTGTTCTGCCGACTCTGCCCGTTGTCATCCGTCAGAATAAAACGATCACAGGCAGGATTCCGGGTGCTGAGCCGCATTTTGATGCAGCGGATGATGCGGTTTACCGGCCAGATAGCGCTGGCGGAACAGATCGAAATGGCTGAACAGCGCCTCGCCGGCGGCGGTATCACCAGCCTGCAACAGTAATTCAGCGGCAACTTCAGCAGTACAGTGCTGGCCTTCCGCGTGTACCTCGCGAAGCTGGTAATTTGAGGGGCGGTGAAGCGTCAGTGACATAACCGGTAATCTGTCCAGCCACGGACTTTTGCGGAACATCTTGCGCGCCTCGGTCCAGGTGCCATCCAGCATAATGAAAAGAGGCGGTTTGCCGCTCATCGGCGGGTGATTTATTACCGGTCGCCCGGCATCGGCGTAGGAGTCAGGAAAAACCACCAGAGGCTGCACGTCCGGGTTCTTTACCGCTGCCAGCAGCGCTGGATCAGGCTCGGTACGTGACCAGCCAAACGCCTGCGTATCAGGAAGAATATCTGCAATCAGCCGTCCCGTATTACTGGGCTTCATCGGCTCGGTATCAAACATCACCAGGCAGAAACGGCTGCGGGCCTGTTGAGGTTGCAGCGTGGCGCACAGGCAATTTCGTTGCGGAAGCAGGCAGCGCTGGCAGCGAACGGTGCGGTTGCCGCGGGCAAGAAAAGGACGGGTGGCGCGGGCAAGACGTTCAGCGCGCAGGCGCAGGACAGCGTTATCAGTCATGGGAGCGAATTCAGGGAAAACGCTATTCTAGCGGAAACGGGGCGGGAGCAGTAGTGGTCAGGCAGGCCTGACCACTTAGCAACGAATCAGAGATTTTCGTCAAGCCACGACTCAAACGGGGCTTTCGGCATCGCGCCGTTAAGCATATCTACCATCTGGCCCTGTTTAAAGACCATAATTGTAGGAATGCTGCGGATGCGAAAACGGGCGCTAAGCTCCGGCTCCGCTTCGGTGTTCACTTTTAAAAAGCGGATCTTGCCGCTGCGCTCTTCCGCCACATTTTTATAAACCGGTGCGAAGTTAACGCAAGGCCCACACCAGGGCGCCCAGAAGTCGACAACCACGGGCAGGTCGTCCTGCAAATATTTATCCAGGGTTGCCGTGGTGGCATTGATCACTTCGCCGGCAAAAAGAGGAGTGCCGCAGCGTCCGCATTTTGCGCCTTCAGCCACGCGCTCTGGCGGAACGCGATTCGTCGCCTGGCATGAACTACAAACCGTATTCATTGATTCACCTCGGTGATGATTAAGGGTAAGCATTCACTTACCGCATTCCTGAGTCATAGCTGATAATTATGCGTGTCCGGCTTGCTGGCAACAAAGAGATTTGTTCGATGGGTATAATAGGCGGTGACTGACAGCCTTGCCAACCGGGACATCCTGCCCGGATGCTGCACAACAGACGCTTTTAGTGGAAGTTAATAGCTAAGCGGCGTCACATCAGGTACTCTGCGCGCTTCGCGCTCAGCCAGGTGGAGGGAAAATGAACGACGAATTTAAAGGTAAAAGCGGTAAAGTCAAAGTGATGTATGTCCGCAGTGAAGACGAGAGTAACAAAGGCGGGGCTAATCCCCGTACCGGTAAAGGTGGACCTCGTCAGGATGACAGTCGTCGTCCTTCACGCAATACAGAAAGCAAGCCGCGTGGCGGGCGCGATCGCGACGTAGCACCGGGTGAATCACCATGGCGCACGGTTTCACGCGCGCCGTCAGCGCCCGATGACAATAAACCGGATCACGGTGGCATCAGCGGGAAGAGCTATGTTGACCCGGAGCAGATCCGTCGTCAGCGTCAGGAAGAGACGCGCGTGTATGGCGAAAACGCCTGCCAGGCGCTGTTCCAGAGCCGCCCGGACTGCATCGTGCGTGCCTGGTTTGTCCAGGAAGTGACCCCGCGTTTCCGCGAGGCGCTGAAATGGATGGCGGCTAACCGTAAAGCGTATCATGTGGTGGATGAAGCCGAACTGGCTAAAGCGTCCGGCACGGAGCACCACGGTGGCGTCTGCTTCCTGATCAAGAAACGCTCTGGTATGCCAGTGAGTGAGTGGCTGGCAAACGCGGGCGAGAAAGATTGCGTATTGGCGCTGGAGCAAATTGGCAATCCGCATAACCTGGGCGGCATGATGCGCAGCTGTGCGCACTTCGGCGCGAAAGGTGTGCTGGTGGATGATGCTTCCTTACTGGAGTCCGGTGCAGCAGTGCGCACGGCAGAAGGCGGGGCCGAGCATGTTCAGGCGATCAGTGGCGAAAGCTTTGTGGCGGGTCTGAACGCTTTCCGTAAAGCGGGCTACACCATTGTCACCACTTCCAGCCACAAAGGCACGCCGTTAGCGCAGGCAACATTGCCCGCTAAGATGGTGCTGGTGCTGGGCCAGGAAAGCGATGGTTTGTCAGACAGTACCTGGCAACAGGGCGATCTGAGCGTCTCCATCGGTGGAACAGGCAACGTGGAAAGTCTGAACGTTTCTGTGGCTACCGGCATTCTGCTTGCAGAATGGTGGCGTCAGAACGCTTAAGCTGTTGCTGATATGAAAAACGGGCCTCGCAAGGCCCGTTTTTTTTTGGCTGACTATCAGTGCGCTCCGCCGCCGCCGCCGCCAGAACTGAACGGTGGACGGGCAAACCAGATCACCACCAGCAGCACCAGGAATATGCCCGCAGAGACCCAGAAAATCTCGTTTGCGGAGATAATCAGACCCTGGTTAGTAATCTGCTGCGCTATCCAGGCGGAAGCCTGGTCGTGCGTCATACCGAGCTGTTCCAGCTTGCTGTACATCTCCTGCGAGTTAACGTTGTAAGGGTTTACAGACTCGCTGAGATAGCTGTGGTGCATCGATTCTCTGTTCGTCCAGAGCGTGGTGGTTATCGATGTCCCGATAGAACCCGCCAGCGTTCGCGTAAAGTTGGAGAGACTGGAAGCCGCCGCCATCCGTTCAGGCGGCAGCCCGGACAGGGTGATAGTGGTCAGCGGCATAAAGAAGCAGGCCACGGCAAAACCCTGAATAAACTGCGGCCACGCAGAGGCACCAAAGTTCATCCCCGGCTCAAACGTATAGGCTCGCCAGTAGAAGCACACGGCATACATAATGAAGCTGAAGGTGACCAGCTTTCGCATATCCAGTTTATGCGCGAACCGGCCAATAATGGGCGACAGGATCACCGGTATTATTCCCACCGGGGCCGATGCCAGACCCGCCCAGGTTGCCGTGTAGCCATAGACCTCCTGCAACAGTTGCGGTAGCAGCACTATTGAGCCGAAGTAGAGCATATAGGCGAGGCTTATCGACACGCAGCCAATAGTGAAGTTACGCGATTTGAACAGCGAGAGATCCACTATTGGATGATCGTCCGTCAGCTCCCACACCAACAGCACAAGGAGCGCGATGACCGCCAGCACCGTCAATACCACTATTTCTGGCGAGCTGAACCAGTCCAGCTCTTTACCCCGGTCCAGCATGATCTGCAACGAACCAATACCCACCACCAGCAGAACCAGCCCCACAGTATCAATAGGCCGGACTACCGTTGCCGTCTCCCGGTTTCGCAGGGTTTGCAGCGTCAGCATCACCACCACAACGCCTATTGGCACGTTGATAAAGAAGATCCAACCCCAGTGATAGTTATCGCTGATCCAGCCGCCCAGAATCGGGCCGCAGATAGGCGCAACGATCACCGTCATCGCCCATAACGACAGGGCGATACTTCGCTTGGCTGGGGGGTAATTGTTGAGCAGTAAACTCTGTGATAGCGGGATCAGCGGGCCTGCCACCACCCCCTGAACCACACGGAAGAAGATCAGCATCGTCAGGCTGTCGGACATGCCGCACAGCCAGGAGGCCACGGCAAAGGCTGCCGTGGACCACAGGAACAGCTTTACTTCACCTACACGTTTCGCCAGCCAGCCGGTAATTGGGATCGAAATGGCGTTAGCCACCCCAAACGAAGTAATGACCCAGGTCCCCTGCGAGTTTGATGCCCCCAGGTTCCCGGCGATAGTCGGAATAGCCACGTTAGCGATGGTGGAGTCCAGCACCTGCATAAACGTGGCCAGCGACAGCGCGATGGTCATCAGAACAAGCTGAGTTCCCTCAAGCGGTTTTTGTGCCACAACTGCCTCCCGCTTTTTCAGCCTGCATTGGCGCGGATGATATCGGCAATCATCTGATTAGCTGGTGCTAAATCCAGTGCCAGCGCGTTGGTTTCATAGGCCGGCGCGGAACGCACGCTGGTGGCCAGCACTCCACCTTCGGTACTGGCGGTATCGATGTTCACCAGCGTCGACAGCCCGATACGCAACGGATGTTTAGCCACTTCTTCAGCATCCAGCTCAATACGAACCGGCAGGCGCTGGACAACTTTAATCCAGTTGCCCGTGGCGTTCTGCGCTGGCAGCAGTGAGAAGGCGCTGCCTGTTCCCATATCCAGGCCAACCACTTTGCCGTGGTAGACCACATCGTCGCCATAAATATCGCTGACCACGGTGGCTGGCTGCCCGATGCGGACGCCTGCCAGCTGGGTCTCTTTGAAGTTGGCATCCACCCACAGATTGTGGGCCGGGACAACGGCCAGCAGTGGCGTGGTAGAGGTAATTTGCGAGCCAACCTGCACGCTGCGGCGGGAGACATAGCCATCAATCGGGCTGACTACGTCGGTGCGCTGTAACGCCAGCCAGGCATCACGTAACTCTGCCGCGCTCTGTTTAACCGCAGGCTGATTTTCCAGCGAAGTGTTGAGAACCATCGCCTGGTTAGCATTGAACTGCTGCATAGCAACATCAAGCTGCGCTTTAGCGGTGGCCACGGCATCACGCGCATGCTGCAAGTCTTCACGGCCTATCAGATTGGCGGCGCCTAACGGCTCACGGCGCTTAAGATCTGACTGCGCCTGCTCAAGAGCGGTTTTTTGCAGATCGATACTGGCCTGATACTGACGACCATTGATGATCAGCTGATGCGTCTGGCGCACGGTAGTGGCCAGCGCCGTCTGCGCTTTTTCAAAGGCCTGCTCCGCATCCGTTTTATCCAGGGAAACCAGCACATCCCCTTTTTTGACGTAATCGGTATTATCGAACCACACCTTATTTACGCTGCCAGCAACCTGCGCCATGACCTGCGCCTGGTTACCTGCCACATAAGCATCATCGGTTTCCTGGTAATGGCGCAGCACCATAAACCAGTAGACCAGATACGCCACCCCGATAAGAATGAACAGCGCAGCCAGAAAAATTAACGCTATTTTACGTTTTTTCTTTTTATTGGCTGGCGGTTGCGGGCTGACGTTCTCCGCGTTTGCACTCATTTTCTTCTCCACTTATCCATGCCATCGGGTAATAACTCTGGTCATTCCCGGATTCTAAAATGCCAGCGCGTTAGCGCTGGCATAAGTCAAAAATTCGCGGTTTAACATAGCGGTTACTGGCAGGCGGGTCGTCGCACAATATGCTATTGCCGAAAAGGTTACCGGGAAAGGGTCGTGACCACTTCCTCTTCATCCATTTGATCGAGGCGGTTCAGTAATTTGCGGGTAATGCCTTCCAGCTGTGATTTTTCGGAAGCATTCAGCGAAGACCACAACAACTGCAACGATTTGTGCTGAGGAGGCAGCAGCTGACGCAGGAACTCATGGCCTTTTTCAGTCAGGTGCAGGTGCAGACAACGACGGTCGTTGTCGCTCTCGCGGCGCTCAATCCAGCCGCGTTTTTCCAGCTCATCCGCGATACGGGTGGCGTTAGTCCGGGAAGAACCCAGCGCTGCGCTGAGTTCGGAGGGCTGAATGCTGTGATCTTCCTGGGCATCCAGGGTAATCAGAGCCATAAACAACGTCTCGTTAATCCCCTGAGCCTTGAGCATCTTGTTGCGGTTTTCCAGCAGTTTGCTCTGCATATGCATACAGAGACGGGTCAGCATAATTTCCTGTAAAGGGAAATCTTTCTGACGGTTAGCACGGAAATTTAGCATCTGTTCAATGGGGGTAAACGAACTTTCCATCTGGGAACCTCATAAGTTGCAACTGGTATCGTAACGATGGTGAAGGATCAGTAACACATTCCCGGCGGCAGGGCCTACTCGCAAGCCGACGGGCACCATCAGTAATTTCCAGGTCACTCCATAACCCAGGGCGCTCAGCAGTGCCTGAAAGGAGACTGCTGGTGTGATAAAGGGTCATAACGGACAGGCCAAAATCCCTGCGGGAGGGCCAAAGGCGCGCTGAACCCTTCTGTCGCTGTTTCCTGCTGTTTTTGATCTTCAGTGAGAAGGCTGACTCGTCAGGCTTACTTCCCATGCACTGTCACTCTGCAAAAAGACGGCGTGTTTATAGTGGGATGTCCGTGGAAAAACCAGCCGTGAAAGAGAGCTTTCACGCCGCTTTCCGGCACATCCTGTAACAAGTTTGCATACGTCACCAGCCCATGCTGAAAAGCACACAGCGCGCTCCGCTGACGAAGCGACAGAGTGGGAAAACAGAGCAGAGCCGGTGAGAGGCGTGACAAACGGCGGACAGTGGTACTAAGATAACTCAAGCCCGGCGAAGTTAAGCCAGAGAGGGTCTTCATCAGGTGGGAAACAGGGCTGACAGGCAGAAAACCTGTCTGGCTTTTCACCACAAAGATCTGACCTTTATCACTGTTGCCCCGTTCACCAATGTACTCAGCCATTCTGAACGTCTTCCTGCCTGTGACTTAATAGTTTCATACGAAAAAATAACCGATCTGAATAAGTGCAAGCTAACCATACCAGAGTGTGTAACCGCTTAACAGGGCAGTAAGCCGGAAATTTACGCTATTTACTATTTGCAGGCTAAGGAGTAGCCAGCTCATTATGTGAGCCTCGCCACCAGCACAACAGATTAAGTATGGTTAACAGTGCCCCGGCTGCGCAAACGCCCAGCCAGCCTGCATGTTGATAGGCCGTGGCGGAAACCAGTGAGCCTATTGCGCCGCCGATAAAGTAGCTGGTCATATAACCTGCGGTAAGGCGATTACGCGCTTCCGGCATCTGGCGATAGATAACGCTCTGATTTGTAATATGAACGCCCTGGACAGCCAGATCCAGCAGGATGATACCAATGATTAATGCGACCAGTGAATGATCCCCCAAGGCGGTAATGGCCCATGAAAACAGCAGAATCAGTAAACCAGCGGTCGTGGTGAGGCGGGCCTTACCTTTATCGGCCAGCGATCCGGCCTGGCGCGCCGCAAGCGCCCCAGCGGCACCCACCAGGCCCAGTAAGCCAATCATCCCTTCTGAATAGCCATAAGGTGGAGAGGCGAGCAAAAATGCCATAGAGGTCCAGAGTACGCTGAAGTTGGCAAAGGCAAGGCAGCCGACTATTGCGCGGGTGCGTAAAAGGGGCGTTGTGGCATAGAGACTGAATATCGACTTCAGCAGCTGACCATAACTGAGGGAGACGGATTGCTGGTAGCGCGGCAGAACGCGCCACAGCGCCAGCGCCATCAGGACCATCAGTGCGCTGGCCACCCAGTAGACGGTGCGCCATCCCCCTATTTGTGCAAGCCCGCCAGCAACGGTTCGCGCCAGCAGGATCCCCAACAGCAGGCCGCTCATCACCGTGCCCACAACCTTCCCTCTCTTCTCCGGCGCTGCCAGCGTGGCGGCTAAAGGCACCAGGATTTGCGCCACCACCGAAAAAAGCCCGGTCAGAACCGTGCCCAGCAGCATGATGGGTAGCGTGGGGGAGAGGGCGGTTATCACCATTCCCCCGGCAGCCAGCAGGCTCATGCCGACAATCAGTCCACGCCGTTCCAGCATATCGCCCAGCGGCACCAGCAGCAGCAGTCCGGCGGCATAGCCCAGCTGAGCGGTAGTGACAATAAAGCCAGCCTGGTTAACGGAGAGATGAAAAGTGTGGGCAACCGTTGCCAGCAAAGGCTGTACATAATAGTTGCAGGCCACAGATAAGCCCGTTGCCACGGACATCAGAAGAACAAGGGAAGGGGTAAGACTGGCTTGCGGGGATTTCATAGCGCTCAGTAAAGTAGTAATAATTTTAACGTAATAGTAACTGAAATGACTATTTTGCTCACAGGTTAATTGCAGACAATGTGCTGAATAAAAAAAGGGGACGCCAGCGTCCCCTCTTATGCAATTACTCTTACCGCTTAAACAGCGGTGAGCATCAACACCACTCAGGCTTACTTAGTTGCAGCTGTGGCAGCTTTGATCCAGCCGTCAAACTGCGCCTGGTGGGCTTTGATCCAGCCATCAACATGGGCGTTGATATCCGCTTCGGAAGACTGGCCCTGATGCATGCGTGAGTTTTGCGCATTGATATCAGCAATAGGCAGCTTCATTTCGGAGAAGAGTTTTGCCGCAGCAGGGTTTTTCTCAGCCCAGGCCTTGTTCGCCACGATATGCATGGTGTTTACCGGGAAACCATAGTTCGCACCGTTTGGCAGTTTGGTATCAATATCTTTTTGTTCGCCAGGCATTGAGGAGAACGGCACCTGCAACCAGACGGTATCGCGACCGGGCACTAACACGTCGCTGACCCAGTAAGGTGTCCAGGTGTAATAGAGGATCGGCTTACCTTGTTTAAAGCGGGTAATGGTATCGGCGATCAGGGCGGCGTAGTTCCCCTGATTGTGCTCAACGGCATTGCTCAAATCAAAAGCTTTGATCTGGTGGTTGATGACCGCTTCGCAACCCCAGCCCGGCGTACAGCCGGTCAGATCGGCCTTGCCGTCATTATTAGTGTCAAAGAGTTTGGCAATCTTGGGATCTTTCAACTGATCGATGCGGGTAATATGGTATTTTTCAGCGGTTTTTTTGTCGATCAGATAACCCTGGGCTGCGCCCTGAACGTAGGTGCCTTGACGGTAGAACTTCTTGTCACCACCAGCGGCTTCATACATATCATCGTGCAGCGGTTGCCAGTTGGTGGCAATAAAGGTGGCATCACCGGAAGCAATCGAGGTATAGGCAACGTTGTAATCCACTTCACCCGGCTCTTCAACGGTGTAACCCAGCTTCTCCAGGCCACGACTGACCAGCAGGGTCTGGAAGGTCTCTTCCGAAATGGTGCTTTGCAATGGCTTAACGGTAATGCCTTTACCGGGCAGGTCAGCGGCGGAAACCTGAGTGGCAACCAGAGTCGTCAATGCGGCGGCTAATAATGCTTTACGCATGGGGTATCCTTATTTTAAGTGATTCTTGGCGTAGGCAGCGAACAGCCTGCACGGCAGGCCATTCGCTACAGAAAGGTCTTACTTAATAAACGGACGGGTAAACAGGCCCAGCGGCCCCGTAGCGTACCAGCGGCGTGGCCCACGGCTTCGGCTGTCACGGCCAAGGGATTGTGTCAGGCGGTCAAGAATAATGGCCAGGATAACAATGCCGACGCCGCCTACGGTAGCCAGCCCCATATCCAGACGGCCAATCCCGCGCAGCACCATCTGACCGAGACCGCCTACGGCGATCATCGAAGCAATCACCACCATCGACAGCGCCAGCATCAGCGTCTGGTTGACGCCGGCCATAATGGTTGGCATCGCCAGCGGTAGTTGAACTTTAAAGAGCATCTGACGCGGACTGGCTCCGAAAGACTCGCTGGCCTCAATCAAATCGGCCGGAACCTGCTTGATGCCCAGAATGGTCAGACGAACAATGGGCGGCAGGGCAAAGATGATGGTGACCACCACCCCCGGCACGTTACCAATGCCGAACAGCATAACGATCGGCACCAGGTAGACGAAGGCTGGGGTAGTCTGCATCGCATCCAGTAGCGGGCGTATAATCTTTGCTGCCCGCTCAGATCTCGCCAGCCAGATCCCCAGCGGCAAGCCGATAATAATGCAGAACAGCAGCGCGGTCAGAACCAGCGCCAGCGTTACCATCGCCTGCGACCAGGCACCAATTGCGCCAATAGCAATCAGCGACACCAGCGTGGCGATGCCCATGCCGAGGCTGGACATCTGCCAGGCGATCAGCGCAAAAACGATAATCGCCACCGGTGCGGGCATACCTAACAGCAGCTGCTGGAAAGCGCTGAGAATGTAGTCGACCGGAACACGAATGCCCTGAAACAGCGGACGAAAATGGGTGACTACCCAGTCGATGCCCGTCGTCACCCAGTTGTCCAGCGGGATCAGGGTTTTGTGAAAAGGATCAAGAATAGTGAAGTGTTCAACCTGCGGTGTCGGTGCGCTGTTTAACCAGTCGCTGCCGCTGGCAGCGGCCGCATCATGACCTCCGGAAGCGCCACCCCAGGCATCGCCGCCGGATGGCGCAGCATCAGCCGGTAGGGAAGAGGCGCCGCCATCGGTGGGCGCGGCCGTAGACCAGGGATCGCTGCTGCCTGCCGCAGACGGAGTGCTGCCAGTTGCTGGCGCAGCAGCCTGAGCGGCATCGGTAGCCGGTGCGGCAGCAGGCTGGCTGGCGGACGCCCATGGATCGGTTGCGGTAGTTTGTTCACTCATTGCTGGCCTCCCTCGCGGTCTAATGCCTGTAGTAACGTGCCTTTAGAGATAATCCCGATGTACTGATTCTCTTCACCCACGATGGGAACGGCACAGGGCGCCTGCGCCACGTGAGAGAGCAGATCGTTCAGCGAGGTATCGCCGGGCATCGCTACGGGCGCGGGAAGGATAGCGCCATCAAGGCCTTCACCTGAAATCAGTGCGGCTTTCAGTGAATCTGTGGAAACAATGCCGACAAAACGCTGTTTTTCCAGGATATAGCCATACTCGCGGTCATCATCCTGCAATAATTTCAGGGCGGAACGGGGGCCAAAACCTGGCGTTTTGCGCATCAGCGAGCCAGCGCTACGACGGGCAATATCTTTTGCGCTGAAGACGTGGCTGATATCCACGCCGCGGAAGAAGGTGCGCACATAATCATTGGCCGGGTTATTCAGGATTTCATCAGGCGTACCCACCTGCACCACTTCACCGCCCTGCATAATGGCAATCCGATCGCCAATACGCATCGCCTCATCCAGATCGTGGGAAATAAAGACGATAGTGCGCTGGTGGCGAGATTGCAGCTTAACCAGTTCATCCTGCATTTCGGTGCGGATTAAAGGATCAAGTGCTGAGAAAGCTTCATCCATCAATAATATATCCGGATTTATCGCCAGCGCACGGGCTAAGCCAACGCGCTGACGCATGCCGCCAGATAATTCATCCGGATAAGCATGGGCATAATTATCCAGGCCAACCTGACGCAGGGCATCCAGCGCTTTTTCCTGACGCTCCTGTAGCGGAATGCCAGCTAATTCCATCCCGAAAGCGGCATTATTTAATACGGTCATATGCGGCATTAAGGCAAAGGACTGGAATACCATGCTGATCTTATTTCTGCGCACTTCACGAAGCTCGCTGTCAGATATTTTTGCAATATCGACACCGTCAATAATGACCTGACCTCTGGTAGGTTCTATCAGACGATTGAGAAGGCGAACCATAGTGGATTTCCCTGAACCGGATAGCCCCATGATCACAAATATCTCGCCTTCTTCAATGGCCAGACTGGCATCTTTCACACCAAGAGAAAGCCCTGTTTTCTCGAGTAATGCCTCTTTACTTATCCCTTTCTCGATCAGCTTAAAAGCGCGATCGGGATTTTCCCCAAATACTTTATATAAATTTTTAACTTCAAGTTTAATTGCCATGCAATATTTAAATTCCTTGTTTGCAGTTAATTTTCTTATATTTCTTATTTGCCCTGGTGGAATATTAGCGGCCTATACCCTCGCACATCTGGCACCCTGAGACAACCCTGAGCGGGCGCAACAGGAAATAACAAGTAGACCGTCATCTCTAAAATTTCCAGTAGGGGTAAGGGATTGCGGGGAATTGAGGCGGGTGAAAAAAAGTAAATATTTCGCCCTCTGTGCGCCTGCCAGACGCCATATATTGCGCTGAAAGAGGGTGATTGAGCGTCAAATAGCGTGCCTTTAACCGTAATCAGATTGCCACTTTTTTTTGTTGAACGACTGATTAATAATAAATTAATGGCAGCGGGCTGAAGAAAAAAGTGGCTGTGGTCAGCAGCCACTCAGCAGGGGCTAAAAGTTCCAGTCTTCATCCTGGGTTTCGACCGCTTTTCCCATGACATAGGACGATCCTGAACCTGAGAAGAAATCATGGTTTTCATCCGCATTAGGCGAAAGAGCGGCAAGAATAGCGGGGTTAACATCGATCATTTCAGCCGGGAACAGGGCTTCATAGCCGAGATTCATTAATGCCTTATTGGCATTGTAATGCAGGAATTTTTTCACCTCTTCACTCCAGCCTACGCCCTCATAGAGCGCCTCGGTGTAGTCCAGTTCGTTTTCATAGAGTTCCAGCAGTAAATCAACCGCAAACTGCTGGAGTTCTGCTTTACGCGCTGCACTCTGTTTTTCCAGCGATTTCTGGAACTTATAGCCAATATAGTAGCCGTGAACCGCTTCATCTTTGATAATCAGACGGATCAGATCAGCGGTATTGGTTAGCTTGCCGCGGCTGGACCAGTACATCGGCAGGTAAAAGCCGGAATAGAACAGGAAAGATTCCAGAAACACGCTGGCGATTTTTTTCTTCAGCGGATCGTCATGATGGTAGTGCTTAAGGACGATCTCCGCTTTGCGCTGAAGCGGCTGGTTCTCCTCACTCCAGAGATAGGCGGCATCCACATCGCTGGTGTGGCACAGCGTAGAAAAAATCGAGCTGTAGGAGCGCGCGTGAACGGCTTCCATAAAGCTGATATTGGACATCACGGCTTCTTCGTGCGGCGTTACTGCATCCGCCATCAGCGCGGGCGCACCCACGCTGTTCTGAATAGTGTCCAGCAGCGTCAGGCCGGTGAATACCCGGATCGTCAACTGCTGCTCTTCAGCACTCAGGCCGTTCCAGGCAGGAATGTCATTAGAGAGCGGGACTTTTTCCGGCAGCCAGAAATTAGCGGTAAGGCGGTTCCAGACTTCCAGATCTTTATCATCCTCAATCTGGTTCCAGTTAATGGCGTGCACACGTTTTAATTTCATATTTTCTCTTTCGGGGCGCAGCTCGCCCCTGGTAGTGTTACAGCGAGCAGGAAACGCAGCCTTCAACTTCAGTCCCCGTCAGCGCCATCTGGCGCAGGCGAATGTAGTAAAGCGTTTTGATGCCTTTCTTCCAGGCGTAGATTTGCGCCTTATTAATATCCCGCGTGGTGGCGGTATCACGGAAGAACAGCGTGAGCGATAATCCCTGATCGACATGGCGGGTGGCCTCAGCATAGGTGTCGATAATTGCCTCCGGCCCGATTTCATAGGCATCCCGGTAGAACGCCTTATTGTCGTTAGTCATAAACGGCGCAGGGTAATAGACGCGGCCCGTTTTGCCCTCTTTGCGGATCTCAACAGGTGAGACGATAGGGTGGATGCTGGAAGTCGCGTGATTGATATAGGAGATAGAGCCTGTTGGCGGGATGGCCTGTAGGTTCTGGTTATAAATCCCATACTTCATCACCGCGTCACGCAGTTGCAGCCAGGCCTGCTGGTCCGGCAGCGTAATTCCGGCTCGGGCAAACAGCGCTGCGGCTTCTGGCGTGCGGGGTTCCCAGCGCTGCTCAATATATTGTGCAAAATAGCTGCCGCTGGCATAGCGTGAGTTTTCAAATCCGGCAAAGCGCTCGCCACGCTCCCTGGCAATCAGGTTGGAAGTGCGCAGCGCATGATAAGTAACGGCGTAGAAATAGAGATTCGTGAAATCCAGCGCCGCCTCAGAGCCATACTGAATTCCCTCACGCGCCAGATAGCCATGCAGGTTCATCTGCCCCAGGCCTATCGCATGTGACTGCGCATTTCCCCACTCAATGGAGGGCACCGAATGGATATGGCTTTGATCGGAAACCGCTGTCAGACCACGTACTGCCACTTCTACCGTGCGGGAAAAATCAGGCGAGTCCATAGTGTGCGCAATATTCAGCGAGCCGAGATTGCAGGAGATATCCTTGCCGATGCGGCGGTAGCTCAGGTCGTCATTATATTCGGTAGGGGAATTTACCTGTAGGATCTCTGAGCAGAGGTTACTCATGTTGATCCGGCCCTGAATCGGGTTTGCACGATTCACCGTGTCTTCAAACATGATGTAGGGATAACCTGATTCAAACTGGATTTCCGCCAGCGTCTGGAAAAACTCGCGTGGATTGATAAAGGTGCGGGCGATGCGTTCATCTGCCAGCATCTCCTGATATTTTTCGCTGATGCTGATATCGGCAAAGGGCAGGCCATAGAGTCGTTCAACGTCATAGGGCGAAAACAGCGCCATAGGCTGATTGTGTTTGGCCAGCTCAAAGGTCACGTCCGGGATCACCACGCCTAATGAGAGCGTTTTGATGCGGATCTTTTCATCGGCGTTTTCACGCTTGGTGTCCAGAAAGCGGAGAATATCGGGGTGATGCGCATGCAGATAGACCGCTCCGGCACCCTGGCGCGCCCCCAGCTGATTGGCATAGGAGAACGCATCCTCCAGCATTTTCATTACCGGGATCACGCCCGATGACTGATTTTCAATACGCTTGATGGGCGCACCCGCTTCACGCAGGTTAGAGAGCAGAAAAGCCACGCCGCCGCCGCGTTTGGAAAGCTGAAGAGCCGAGTTCACCGAACGGCCAATTGACTCCATATTGTCTTCGATTCTCAGCAGAAAGCAGGAGACAAGCTCGCCGCGCTGCTGTTTTCCACAGTTCAGGAAAGTAGGCGTTGCGGGCTGGAAACGACCCGCCAGCATCTCTTCCATCAGGGCGACCGCCAGCGACTGATCCCCTTTTGCCAGCGTCAGTGCCACCATGCAGACCCGCTCGGTAAAGCCCTCCAGATAGCGTTTGCCATCAAAGGTCTTCAGGGTATAGCTGGTATAAAACTTCCACGCCCCCAGAAAGGTTTTAAAGCGAAAGCGGTGTTGGTAAGCCTGTTCAAAAAGCGTATTCACAAATTCAAACGGCCAGGCGTTGAGCACCTCTGCTTCGTAATAGCCTTCCGATACCAGGTATTGCAGGCGCTCGCTTACGGAGTCGAACTGCACGGTATTGGGCAGCACATGCTGAAGAAAATAGTGGCGTATTGCCTCTTTATCTTTCTCAAACTGAATGTTGCCGTCGGCATCATACAAATTGAGCATCGCGTTCAGCGAGTGATAATCCAGCGCAGCTGGATTGGGGGTTATAAGCGTGCTGTCTGTTGCTGCCAAAATTGGGTTACTCCCTGGTAGACGTTACGGATGTCGTCGGCGGTGCCCAGTAGCTCAAAGCGGTAGAGGCAGGGCACCTGGCATTTTTGCGCGATGATGCTGCCAGCCAGACAGTAAGCTTCGCCAAAATTGCGGTTTCCGGCGGCAATCACGCCCCGGATAAGCTGGCGATTACTGACATCATTTAAAAACTGAATCACCTGCCCAGGCACCGCGCCCCGACTGCTACCGCCGCCGTAGCTTGGCACCACCAGGATATAAGGCTCAGCCAGTTGCAAACGCTGCCCCCTGTCAAGGGGGATGCGACGGGCGGGCAGGCCGGTACGGCTGACAAAGCGATGCGTGTTTTCAGACTGGCTGGAAAAATAGACCAGTGTGGACATCGGCTCAGCTCTCTGCTGCGGCAAGCTGGCGCAGCGCAGAAATTTTATCGGGGCGGAAGCCGCTCCAGTGATCTTCCGCTGCCATCACCACCGGCAGCTGGCGGTAGCCCAGAGATTTCAGCTTCTCTGTTTCACCCGGCTGCTGGTCCGGGTTAATCAGCTGATACGCCAGACCTTGCTTATCCATCGCATTCTTTGTCGCATTGCACTGGACACAGTTGTTTTTAGTGTAAATAATAATGCGCATGATTCGTATTCCTCTTTATGGCCGTTTTTAGCCTTATCTGGCACGCTTTTTGCTGATGGACAGTGCCGATCGAAAACTATATGTAGTGGTTATGCTGTTGGGTTAAATACTAGATATAGTGGTTTGATAATGCAACCACACAAAAGAGAGGATTTTTCGTTTCCGGAAGTGAAGGCGCAGGGAAGACCTTGTGGGGCGGGGGATAGCCGAAATTTACGCAGGCAAAAAAAATCCCCACACCTTAAGGCATGGGGATTATACGGACGACTGGGGTAAATCAGCGACGGGAGGCGGTGGTCGTGGCGATTAACGCACCTATTACAATACCCACGGCGGCACCAATACCTACGCCATGCCATGGATTGTCCCGGACAAAGGTGTCTACCTGGTCGCCAGCATCTTTAGCAACCTGGGTAACACGACTCTGACCACCATTAAGTTTTGCGCGCGTTTCTTTAAGCATGGCCTCGGCACGGGAACGTGCCCCGTCCACTTCATCTTTGGTTTTGCTACCGTAAGATTTCAGCAGATCGTCTAAGGTATCGGCCAACTGAGAGACATCCTGGTTAATGTCGATATCGTCATTTTTTTTGGTTCTGTTAAACATTTTTCTCTCCCTAAGAAATGAAACGTACTATTTACTATAGACTATCTGTGAACTTTTAAGTGACCCGGACCGGAAAGCGGGACGTTTATGGATTAATCCGAAAGCGCTCTGCATTCACGCTGTTGTAAGGTTGCAGGGTTGTCACGTTTTAGAGGAATTAGCATGTATTTACGCCCTGATGAGGTCGCTCGCGTACTGGAGAGAGCAGGATTTGAGATGGATGCGGTCACGCCTAAGGCCTATGGCTACCGCCGCGGCGAGAACTATGTTTACGTTAACCGCGAAGCGCGAATGGGACGCACGGCACTAATTATCCATCCCACGCTGAAAGAGAAAAGCCACAGTTACGCGCATCCGGCGTCTGAAATGAAAACCTGCGAGCATTATGTAGAGTTCCCGATGTACCTGGCAGGGGAGAGTCAGGATCACTATGGCATTCCCCATGGCTTTAGTTCCCGCGTCGCGCTTGAGCGTTATATTGAGCATATGTTTGACTGATCCCGCCTCTTTTGTGAATTTTCAGCGCAGGCCGCGCTGAAAAAACGCATCTCCACGCTTTCTCCCCACACAGAGTACCGTTGCTTTCGTCCCGCAGAATCGGTATAACGCTGACCCCATGTGGAAGTTTAGACGTCTATACGGATAAATCAGCGATGCAGCAAGAGAGCTCCGATACAAAGCAACAGTTTAAGCGCAGCATGAAGGCCCGCCATCTGGTGATGCTTTCATTAGGTGGCGTGATTGGCACCGGCCTGTTTTTCAATACCGGCTATATCATCTCTACCACCGGTGCAGCGGGGACGCTGCTGGCCTATCTGATTGGCGCGCTGGTTGTTTATCTGGTGATGCTAAGCCTGGGCGAACTCTCGGTGGCCATGCCTGAAACGGGTGCTTTCCACGTCTATGCTGCACGCTATCTCAGTCCGGCTACCGGTTATACCGTGGCCTGGCTTTACTGGCTGACCTGGACCGTGGCGCTTGGCTCCAGCCTGACGGCGGCAGGATTTTGTATGCAGTACTGGTTCCCGCACTCGCCTGTCTGGCTCTGGTGCCTGCTGTTCTGCGCGCTGATCTTTATGCTGAACGTGGTGTCATCGCGCTTCTTTGCGGAGGGGGAGTTCTGGTTTTCGGTGATCAAAGTGGTCACCATCCTGGCCTTCATTATCCTGGGCGGCGGCGCGGTCTTCGGATTTATTCCCCTGAAAGATGGCAGCAGCGCGCCATTCTTCCATAATCTGACCGCCTCCGGCTGGTTACCGCATGGTGGTCTGCCGATCCTGATGACCATGGTTGCAGTCAACTTTGCCTTTTCCGGCACCGAGCTGATTGGCATCGCAGCGGGGGAAACAGAAAATCCCCATAAAGTTCTGCCGCTGGCAATCCGCACCACCGTTGCCCGGCTGATCATCTTCTTTATTGGCACCGTGCTGATCCTGGCCTGCCTGATCCCGATGGATCAGGCAGGGATCGTCAAAAGCCCGTTTGTGCTGGTTTTTGAGAAGCTCGGCATTCCTTACGCTGCGGATATTTTCAATTTCGTGATCCTTACGGCGATCCTTTCAGCGGCCAATTCCGGCCTCTATGCCTCCGGAAGAATGCTCTGGTCGTTGGCCAATGAGCAGACTCTGCCCCGTTGCTTTGCCAGATTAACGCCGCGCGGCATCCCGCTAATGGCTATTTCAGTGAGTATGCTGGGCGGCCTGCTGGCGCTGTTTTCCAGCGTGATCGCGCCTGATACCGTTTTTGTGGCACTCTCGGCCATCTCCGGTTTTGCGGTAGTGGCGGTCTGGCTGAGCATCTGTGCTTCCCACTTCTTTTTCCGTCGTGCTCATCTCAAGGCGGGAAGAGCAGTGTCCGACCTGAAATATCGCGCTCCCTGGTATCCGGTAACGCCGGTACTGGGCTTCCTGCTCTGCCTGTTGGCCTGCGTCGGCCTGGCTTTCGATGCAGAGCAGCGCATTGCTTTATACTGCGGCCTGCCTTTTGTAGCCTTATGCTACGCGGCCTATTATCTGACTCAGAGCGTGAAAAAACGTGAGCTGACAAAGGAGAGCGAACATGCCCCTGAATAATCACACCGTAAAGCAGCTGGTGGCTGCGGGTCTGGTCCTGGATGGCGCCATGGCAACCGAACTGGAAGCGCGCGGCTGCGATCTGACCGATTCGCTCTGGTCGGCAAAAGTGCTGATTGAGAACCCTGATCTTATTTATCAGGTGCACTATGACTACTACAACGCCGGGGCGCAGGTAGCTATCACCGCCAGCTATCAGGCTACGCCGCAGGGCTTTGCAAAACGTGGGCTGACAGAAGCAGAGTCGCTGGCGCTGATTGCCAGAAGCGTAGAGCTGGCAAGCCGTGCAAGGCGTGACTATCTCTCTGTTGCCCCGCAGGCAGGCAATCTGCTGGTTGCAGGCTCGGTGGGGCCTTATGGCGCATTCCTTGCCGACGGGTCTGAATACCGCGGCGACTACTCGTTACCGCAGGCGGAGATGATCGATTTCCACCGCCCACGCGTTCGCACTCTTATTGAAGCCGGGGCGGATATCCTTGCCTGCGAGACGCTGCCTTCTTTCCAGGAGATTCAGGCGCTGGTGGCCCTGCTGGCTGAGTTCCCTGAAACGCCAGCCTGGTTCTCTTTCACGCTGCGTGACAGTGAACACCTCAGCGACGGCACCCCTTTAAAAGAGGTCGTCGCCCTGCTGGAGAGTTGCCCACAGGCAGTGGCGCTGGGGTTGAACTGCATCGCGCTGGACCAGGTCACTGCTTCTCTGCAAACGCTTTCGCGGCTGACCGCTAAACCGCTGGTGGTTTATCCTAATTCCGGTGAGCAGTATGATGCGGCCAGCAAGAGCTGGCATAGCGACGCCTCCACCTGCAAGCTGAGCGATAATCTCGCTGCCTGGCAGGCTGCCGGTGCAAAACTGATAGGCGGCTGCTGCCGGACAACGCCTGCGGATATAGCTGTCATCGCGCAACGCTGCCATTCACAATAACCTGCTGACAATTTGTCTTATTACGCCCGTATTTTTCGGGCGTAACAGATGAAAACCCGTCACACTCCGCTTAGACTATTCTGAATATTTGATTAAGCAGGAAGGCTAATGAAAAAGCTGTTACTGGCGCTGGCTTCAGCGTGGTTATTGAGCGGTTGCGCGACAATTGTGGGCGATCAGTCGCAGGATATTTCGATTCAGACCTGGCCTCAGGGCGTGCGGTTTGTGGTTCAGGATGAGACGGGACGAGCCGTGGCGGAAGGTTTTACGCCCAAAACGGTTTCGTTGCTGAAGTCTGACGGCACTTATCTGGGTAAAAAGAAGTACACATTGCAGCTGGAACGCGCAGGTTATGTGCCCCAGACCATTCCGCTGGAAGAGAGAGCCAACCTCTGGTATATCCTCGGCAATATTCCGCTTGGGGGAATTCCCGGCTGGCTGATTGTCGATCCGTTTAACGGCGGCATGTACAACATTCATCCGGAAAAAGTGCAGACTATTATGAACCCGGTCGGCGCGCGCGGTTAATCCTGCTGGCGGAAGAAGCAGGTTTTACTGAAGAAGGGCGACCACGACGCTGTTGCAAAGGCAGACTTCAGGCAGGGAAGCGAGGCGCTTCGCTCCAGAACAGACAGGCTAAAAGACTGTCATGATGGTCTGGAGGAGCAAACGCATTCTGAAGATGCTGGAAAGTCAGCCTGAGACAAAGCGGGGCATGGCATCCGCGTAACTTAAAGCGGAGAAAGAGGATGTTTCTCCGCTGTAGTTTTGAACCCTGATCGGCTGCTCTGTTTTCCCTTCACCAGACTACAGCTGCTTTCCCTCTACAGGACGGCTGTGGTTCTCTCATCACAAGTTCGCCTTCTGCATTCATTCTTTTGCTTCTGGCGGCCTGGCATGATTACCGCAAACTATTGTGCGGTAGGTTTCACCATCGTATGGGCCGGCTTGTTCATAGCCAGATATTGATGCTGGAAAATACACATGCGGATGGTGTTGCGGTATTCGCCATTGATAAAGAACTCGTGGATCAGCTCCCCTTCAATGTCGAATCCCAGCTTGGTGTAAATGTGGATCGCCTTCGCATTTTCTTTATCGACAATCAGATAGAGCTTGTAGAGATTGAGCACCGAGAAGCCATATTCCATCGCCAGCTTCGCCGCCTTGCTTGCCAGCCCTTTACCCTGATGACTGGGGGCGATAATTATCTGAAACTCCGCACGCCGGTGAATATGGTTGATCTCAACCAGTTCCACCAGACCCGCATTGGCTCCCTCATGTTCCACCACAAACCGGCGTTCGCTCTGATCGTGAATATGCTTGTCATACAGGTCTGAAAGCTCGACAAAGGCTTCATAGGGTTCTTCAAACCAGTAGCGCATCACGCTGGCATTATTATCAAGCTGGTGGACAAAACGTAAATCTTCGCGTTCAAGTGGACGAAGCTTCAGGCCGTCACCGGCTGGCATTGCAGACATAAAAATTCCTTTGGCAGGGCAGGATTGCCATGGGAATTATACTTTGCAGGAGAGGGAATGGCACGATGGAAAGGGAGAAAGCACAACGCCAGCGCGAAAAAGCCGCTGGCGTTGATAAAGCCTTTAACCTGTCAGAAGTTGTATCCCACCACCAGGTAGTAACCCCAGCCGGTAGATTTCACTTCAAACTGTCCCTTGCCGAAGTTCAGCTCCTGGCCATCCGCCCACTGTCCACCGTTGTGGAAGTAACGAGCCACCAGCGAGTAGTGCCAGTGATCGTAACCCAGCGAGAGAATATGGCTGGAAGCAATAGAGTTGCTGGTACGGGAAGATCCGCCTTCATCACGCAGGTCGGAACCCCAGTCGAAGTTGGTGAAGCCGACATAGCCCAGGTTACCGCCCCAGAGCTGGGTGATGGGAACGAAATATTTCACCTTAAAGCGGTAGCCGTCCCAGCTGTTCTCGTTCGCTGCACCGTAGTTTTCCCACTGGTACTTGGCATAAACGTTCAGCGACAGGCCGATATCGGAATGAGTATCGATATCCGTGCCCAGGCCCATATACCAGGTGTTCTGGCGGTTATCGCTGTTACGGCCCATATCATAGATATAGTTGTTAGCGAAATACCACTCTTTGAACGGCCCGAAGCTCAGGTCGGTATTCGTCAGCTTATCAATGGAGAAGCGCGGTTCAATCTCCATAAACAGCGGGGAGCCGTGGTCGAAAATACCGTTAGCATTGGAGTTGCCCACGCCGAAAAAGTTGGTGGCATCTATGTAGCCATAGAAGTCGAACCAGTCCTTTTTGGCAAAAGCTTCATATTCCAGGTAAACGTCGTTATTGAACTGCGGTCCGAAACGGGTGTGATAGCTTCCCACCACGTTGACGCTCTGATGCCACCAGTCGGAAACGTATTCCGGCGATGCGGTCGCGGCAGTTGAAGAGGCACTATAAGAAAGCGCAGCCAGGGCGCCAGCCATCAGAATTTTATATTTCATTATATTACCACATGCTTAATGACCATTTTCTGCAGCCACTGCGATGGTCTTGTTAAGTCGTCAACAGGAGAGAGAAGGGTGACTGTTTACACAGCATAAAACACCCACGCCGAATGCTGCGGCAGTGTGCCGCTATCCGCGCTTAAGGAAATAGAGTTAGCTCACACTTGTCAAACCTTGTTTCATTTCACTTTAATTAAAGTGTGATATGAATCACAAAATATTTGGCCGCACGACAGGAGAGAGCCAAAGGAGAGCCGCAGGGCTTTTCACTGCCAGGAAAACGTTTGCTTGTGATAAATGGAGGCGGCAGGAGCCAGGAGAGTAAAATTCTGCGGGCAGAGAGGATAATTTAAGGTTGTTCAGAAATAAGTAAATCTTATGAATTAACGGCTGGAAACGACTTTCAGGAGAGGGAATTACTACGCTCTGGGCAGGCAAAAGGGCATTAAAAGAAAGTGATTGCCTGCCCGGCAGAGAGGACTGCCGGGAGAGGTTACTTAACTGCTTTGCGGTACAACGCCCATTCTTCTATCCGCTCGCCATTCGGCAGCGTACAGTAACTGCTGGTACCCACTTTAGTTTGAACGCTGTCCAGTTTGCCACCCTGTTTCTCACAGTAGACGGAAGCGGGATTGGCCATACCCGTTTCAGGCTTAGCGGGTTGCCTGGACGAGCAGGCTGTTACGGCCATTGTGACGATAAGTAGTGGAAAAATTTTCATACAGGCTCCTTCAGCTGAAAAAACAATTTTAGCAGCTGGTTGAAAGAACAGGTTCAGCCTGCGTCAAACCGGGTAAATACCTTTCCGCTTCATAACAGAGAAGAAGCTGAAAAAGGCACGCCAGCCTTACTCCTCATCACGCTCTCTGTTTGCGCGCTGACGTTCATAATACTCATCTTCAGCCGTGATGATTTCATCCATCAGCGAGTCCATATCCACTTCATGCTCTTCTTCGACAAAGAGTCCTGTCAGCGGCGTTTCTGGCGTGAGTTTGCCGTCTTCGTACAGCAGCCAGATTTCCTTCGCATAACGCGTTTTCAATAGTTGCGGGGCGAACTGCCCGTAGTAAGCGGTGATATTATTTACATCACGCTCAAACATCGATTCGGCATGATTGTTTGCAGCGGCGTCTACTGCCTGGGGAAGGTCGATAATGACCGGCCCTTCCGCATCCAGCAACACGTTAAACTCCGACAAATCACCATGCACAATCCCGGCGCAGAGCATGCGCACGATGTTGCGGATCATGGTATTGAAATCGGTAAGCGCTTCTTTTTCCGAAAGGCTTACATCGCTGAGGCGTGGGGCAACGGCACCCTCTGCATCGGTGACCAGCTCCATCAGCAACACACCATCTATGCAGATGTAAGGTTGTGGCACGCGCACCCCGGCATTAGCCAGACGGAACAGAGCGTCCACCTCAGCATTATGCCAGGACTCTTCCTGCTGCTTGCGACCGAATTTCGACCCTTTTTGCATGGCACGGGTATTACGGGAATTACGGACTTTGCGGCCTTCCTGGTACTGCACGGCCTGCTTGAAGCTGCGTTGAGCGGCATCTTTGTACACTTTGGCACACTGGATCTTGTCACCGCATAAAACGGTGTAAACATCTGCTTCTTTACCGCTTTTCAGCCGTTGAAGCACATCGTCGACTAAGCCATCATCGACCAGAGGTTGGATTCTGTTTGGGATTTTCATACGGCTTTATACCTTATTTCATCCTTTTTTCGTATCAATAACATAGCCGGAGGGAGTGAGATAGAGGATACCAGACACAGAAAAGCCCACAAGGCTTTCACCTTGTGGGCTGTCAGGATTTCGTTGAAGGGGCTGGTATCTCTAATGCCGCCTGGGGTGGGTTTGCTTCATATCAGTAACGGGCGCAGGAGGTGACAGATATCAGCATTATTAACACGGGCACCCTGATGAAACGCCTCTCAGGCAAAGTGCCGCTGATATGTGCCAGGGCAGCCGCCGGGCTTCAGCGTTATTAGTCTTCGCTCGCTAACGCCACCGCATCTTCTCCCGCAGGAATGCGCATTGGCGCACTGGCATCGGTGGCGGCACGCCATATTGCTTCCGCCACATCAATGGCTTTGGTGGTGGGTTGCGGCTGCTGCATGTTGGTAAATACTTTATCCAACAGCGGCTGATAAGGCTCAAGCTGGGTGTTTTCCATGCGCGGCAGGGCGTTTTTTCCGAAATCCGTCGTCGGGGCCAGCCCTGGCAGAACCAGGCGCACGTTGATGTTAAACGGCTCTAACTCCAGCGCCAGCGATTCCGTAAAAGCATTAACCGCCGCCTTACTTGCCGTGTATACAGCCAGCAATGGCAGAGATTTTAACGTCACCGTGGAAGTGATATTGATTATCGTGCCGCTTTGTTTCGTGCGGAACTGCGGCAGTACAGCCTGCGTCAGTGCGATAGTGCCCAGCGTGTTAGTTTCAAACACGTCCCGTACCGTCGACATAGGCATACCTTCCAACGTCGCCAGCACACCAATTCCGGCGTTATTCACCAGCACATCAATCTCACCTGCTTCAGCGACAGCCTGCCTGATGCTGTCGGGATCAGTGACATCCAGCGGCAGCAGACGCAGATTGTCTGAATCTGGAAACAGTTCGGCAACTGGATGGCGCATGGTAGCAATGACTTTCCAGCCACGCTCAAGAAAGTACAGCGCGGTTTCATGACCAAAGCCTGTAGAACAACCGGTGATAAGAATCGTTTTCATATCTCGCTCCTGCCTTGTAGTGAAGTAAGTGAACACTATATAGTGATTCTTCCGGACTGACTGTCATGCTCAGTCCAGCATTCATTAGCAGGAGTCCAGATGATCGATCCCCTGGCTGAAATAATGTCCTTGCTGCAACCACAAGCAGGTTTCACAAAGCGCGTATGTGCTAATGGCCGCTGGCGCGTGGATCGCGGTGAAACCGGCCAGCCGTTCTACTGCCTGGTTCTGGAAGGGGCGAGTCAACTGAAGATTAAAGGGCACCCGGCGATTACGCTGGAGCAGGGCGACTTTGTGCTTATCCCTGCGGCGTGGGAGTTTTACCTGGCCAGCGTTGGACCTCAGGCAACAGATATGCCGAAAACTACTCCGCAAATGCTCGCGCCTGGTGAATTCTGGATAGGCGATCCTGAACAACCCGCCGAGGTGCAAACTTTGATTGGCTATTGCCAGTTCGGCGCGTCCGATGCCGGATTAATAGTCTCGTTACTGCCGCAGTTTATTCATGTACGAGGTGAATTGCGTCTGTCGATGTTGGTGCAACTGGTGATGGATGAATGTCGTGCTCAGCGTCCGGCACGCCACTTAGTAATAGAGCGATTGCTGGAACTGTTATTCATCGAAGCGTTCCGCTCGGTCACGATCTGCAATACATGCCCTGGCGTGATGGGGGGATTGGCCGATGAACGACTGGCGGCGGCAATTCGTGCCATTCACGCCAGACCAGCACATAACTGGACAGTGGTTGAACTGGCGAAAGCCGCTGCTCTTTCGCGTTCCGCATTCTTTGTGCGCTTTCGGGAAACTGTTGGCATAGCGCCGATGGCTTATCTGCTAACCTGGCGGATGGCGCTGGCCAAAAATCTTTTACTCAGCAAAAGTATGGCGGTGGCCGAAGTGGCTGAGCGCGTTGGCTATGGCTCCGCCAGTGCCTTCAGCGTTGCGTTTAGCCGCTATACCGGTATTTCGCCCGTAAAATATGAGAGGGAGCAGTGGCAGGGAAATCAGCCCTCTGATGTTCCGGGCCTCGTACAGACTGTGAAGAGTGATACCAGCTTTGGATAGGGGATCGCCAGAGGGCACCTTCTTCAATAAGCGAATCCCCGAGGATATCAACAGCGGGTAATCGCGCGGCAAAGACAAATTAAAACAGCCTCTGTGTTGGCAGGTTTCATTAAAGATTGTGGGCTAATCAGCCGATAAAGTCAGGCAAATACTGCTAATCTTGAATCCCAGTATTGCTCATATTTCGCTCGTTTTCGCGGGCAAAAATGGCACCGCAAAAACGGCGGCTGAACATGGCGCAATGTCAGTTACCGTTCATGACTGATACTCGCGTAACTGAGAACCTCTTACCGCTCCTCAGGTTTGTGGGCGGTAATGACGGCGGTCATGGGGTCTGTAGCGCCTCGTATTGAGCTTGTTCAGTAGCGTCAGCAAACAACGGATCCGACCACCATGAACACTGTAACTGAATCAACACTTTCCGCCGTTTGGTTTACTGACGCCCAGGGCATCTGCATTGCCAGCCAGGAAAGCCCTGCTGGTCTGATACCTGCACTGAAAGGCGTCACGCTGAGTGAATGGCTAAGGCTTGCACAGGCGGATGACGATGCGAAGATTGCGCTGCAACTCACTGCGGCACTGGAATTTGTGACACCTTTTCACATTGAAGTGCCGATCCATTGTCTGGACGGAACGACGCGGCGTGTGCTTGTTTCAGGTCTGCCGGACTCTCCACCTGATCCTTCTCTTTTGCGGTACAGCGGCTTCATTCTTGATATCACCGGGCAGCGTAAAGCCCTTGAGGAGGCACTGCGCACGGCGGCGGAATATCGTCTGTTGATTGAAAACAGCACTGACCTGATCGCTCATTGTGATGCAGACGGCAGGTATGTTTCGATCTCGCCATCTTATAGCAAGATGATAGGCTGGGCGGCCGATGAGGTGATAGGCCAGCCTGTGGTAGATTTCCTGCATCATGACGACCGCGCATTGGCCACGGATGCACTTGTAAATCTTTTTAATGGTGGCGTACAGCCAGAGGTTGTTGAGGTGCGGAAGCAACATCGCGACGGCCATTACATTATGCTTGGTACCAGGGCCTGCGGCGTCCGCGATCCTTCCACGGGCAACAACATCGGAGCAGTGTTAATTTCGCGAGACATTACCCGTGACAAGGAAAAGATCCGGCAGCTTGAAAAACTGGCAACCCACGACACCTTGACCGGATTGCCTAATCGGGCATGGATCAACGAACAGATTGGCTGCATGCTCGCGCAGGATGAAGATCTTGCCTACACGACCGTCCTGTTTATCGATCTGAATGGGTTCAAGGCGATCAATGATTCAATGGGGCACGCGGCAGGGGATCTCTTGCTACAGCATGTAAGCAAACGCCTACAGCGCTGCATGCGACCTGGCGAATCGGTAGCACGCCTGGGTGGAGATGAATTTGTGGTTGCCGCAAAGTGCAGCAATCGCGAGGCGGCGTCTGCCATCGCCCAGCGCCTTATTGATAGCCTGAAAAAGCCCTTTACTATTAATGACAGGGAATTAAGGATCAGGGCGTCCATTGGCATCAGTCTCGCGCGATTCGGAATGACATCGGCCAAAATGTTATTTGATAATGCTGATAAAGCGATGTACCAGTCGAAAGCACGAGGTGATGGGTCATATCAATTTTTCGAGCCTGGAGCGCGGTCGCTCCGTGATTAAGAGAGTCTGATTTACTTTCTGCCCACGTGAACAATTTATCAAGGTACCGTTTATTCTCGACCGTTTGTCGCCCGCGTAGAGATCCTTTCAGGGCAAACTCCCTCCATCATCTGACATCAAATCATTATTAATGGATTCAAGTGTGGAATGTCAGGATGGGCGAACGGCCTAGCGTAATAGCATGGCTTTACAGTTAGGGGGGGCGCTCAGGATGCGTTTTGTTGTGAGTGTGCAATCGCCAGATTTATATGGGATAAGCCAGATTGGTACAGACATAAAAAGCCTGCAAGGCTTTTACCATTGGGCTTTCACGACTTCGTTGAAGGGGTATGGTGACCATCATCTGTTGGTGGAATTTGAATTATTACTATAAATCATTCTTTTTAAATAATTGAAGTGAACTCAACTTTTATTGGTATACCTTAACGTATACCAATCGCGTTCATTAAGGCGCTTTTCAGGTAGATGAGGGACTGGTTTTGCCTCTATCGTGTTATATGTTTTTAGCCCCAAACTTGCTTAACGCCAGATGGATCGGAAAAGGATACGGGGTTTAGGCGAACTAAATAAGGAAGCTGCATTTAGTGATAAGATGTACAGTACCACTCTGCATAACTGAATTCCGGTAAGGTTGTCGAAAAGTACGGTCAAAAAAGTGAAAATGTGATCTGATCATAGTCCGCTACGAGCGATAAGCAGAATTTCGTAATTTTTCAGCTCATAATGACATGACTAATATTGTCATTTGGTCATCGGGTATGAGGTCATGACAGGCACACAGTATAAAGCGGTGTGCCTGTATGCGGATTAACGGATCACACTGACATTTTCCAGTTTCACCAGGCTTTCTGGTTTATCACCTACCTGCATAGCTACCGGCACGAAGACATTGAGATCTTGCAGCCAGGCTAGTTTGTTACTGCTACCCACTTGCCCTTCAGGAGTTTCCTTGCACTCAACTAATAGATATTTGCCACTAAACTCAGGAGCAATGCTATTTGCGTCTCCTTTTGCCGTTACGTTACAGCGTATTGTTGAGGCAGTAACTTTCTTATCGGAATCTATAGAATCCCATTGCGCCTCATAACGTTGACCTGTCACTAACGGAAAACGCAGATCCGTCTGCAACTTGTTGAGCAATGAAGAGCCACTGCTGATGGACATGGTGAACTTAAGCTGTAGCTGATTAGCCAGCGTCAAACGTTGTACCGTCCAGATACCATAATCTTCGAGCTTGCGTACATAACCATTTGGTTGTGCATCCAACTGCACGTTGACCTTACCAAGCGCGCTTACTTCGGTATAGCGAACCTGTTTAAAGCGCGGAAGCGCCCAGGGTTTAATCAATGACTGCGCCTGGCGCTCAATTGCAGCATTAAGAGGGAATTTATTCAGCCACTGCGGATTATTATTACTCAGATCGGGCATCGATGGCCCCATCAATGTTGATGCTGGTTTATTCGCGGCGGGTACAAAGTGCCCTTGTGCTGTAAACGTTTTCCCTGCTGGTAACTGGCAGAACTGCTCGAAGCGTTGTGCCATTTGGGTGTTAATTTTGAAGCTACTCTTGCGACGAACAATATCAGCAGTAATAAGTGAGTCGGTAACGCGACCCTCGCTGTCAAAGTTCATTACAGCGGCAGCCTCACCCTGATGGGTTTTACAGTTGTATAAGTAGTGCTCAATTTTCAATTCAAGCGGCGCGTCGTAAGGCGGTTCCCAGATGATATCTGCAAAGTCATATCCCATGCGTACCGATAAAATGTCGCCAATGCGCTGAATGCTATTAACATCGACCAGATCCGTAATGCCGAATTTAGATATGGCTGATAACCTTTCCCACCGTGCATCTTTTATTGGTAGCTGGCAAACCGTACGGATATCCTCTTTCGTCATCTGCTTATCATCTTGTGCAGGTGCATAACGGAGGTAGCTATTGCCATAAAAGCGAGCTGTGGTAAAGCCTTCCTCATTCAATAAATCCTTGTACAGAAGCTGTGCCTTGCCCTGTTTACAATCAACAGACCGCCATTGTTGAGCTGTTTTCCCGTTATTGAAGTTTAACGACACCATGAAATTCACACGATCGTGGATTCTGGTTACAGATAAGGGGTTAGTGCTACCACCTGTCAATGAAGGATGATCAGCAGCCTGAACGAAAGAAAACGACAAGAGAGACAGGAAAAAAAGTGGGCGCATTAAAGGGCGTACGAAGTACATATATAATCCTTCATATATTGATTAAGAAATAAAGGTATCGGCAGCAAGGAGTAAATTATTAGTCTGGGTTGATTTGCAGCTTACAGATAAAAATATCGTGAGGTGTGCTACGGCCTCTTTTGGCATTTACGGAAAAAATACTCCCAATATTAATCATCAATTTCGGAAGAATAAGGCGGGCGAGCGCTTTGCAGCTTGCCCTTCAGCAGCATGGAGGCGTTAGATGACGCGGAAGATAGTACTTCAAAAAAGTTGAGTGAGCAAAAAGAGAGTTGCCCCTAAAAAGAAGATCTTATGAAAAATTCTTCAGACTCTACTTCTTTCATTTAATATCTTTAATTTCAAATTATTAGGTGGTTAAGCATGAGTGTAGAAAAGGTTGGACTCTTCACCATGGGTCTATAATGAGCGTAAAAATACCGGATTTCGCCGGTTCAGTATGGTTCAGATGGCTGCCGGATCATCTCACATTGACAGCCAGTCAGGGTTGTTTTCCTTCGTCAGATTTAGGCTGATCTGAATCCCAGCTTGGTTCGCCGCTTCAGGTCGTTCAGCCCGGACTCCCGAAAAGTCCCTTCAAGTGCCAGACCAAATATTTTCATGCTCAGCGGGTTCTTGTAGTTGTTGGCCTCCATGTAGCACAGGTACGCATGATAGAGATAACGGCGCGGTGCGGGCCGGATGCTGGCGTTCCCCATATAGAGCGCGTTTGGCTCCGGAGTGGTGAACAGGTAGCCACAGAAGTCCACCATCAGATCCGAGTCGCGCTTGATGCGCATCGCTTCACCGGAATTCTGCTGTGACTGAAACAAGGCACGGGCATCCTGTGGCTGACAGAACCGCTGCATCAGCTGGCGCACGATAACGGCCAGTTCTCCCTGAATTTTCTCTTTCAGCTGCGGGTCGCGTTCACTGGCCGCGACGATTTCCGGGAAGGGCAGGATAACCCGGCGACGGGATACGCCGCCGCTGCGGTAGCTGAAGCGCATCGGGTTGTTGTTCACCGCCCGAATGACCGCCGGAATATGGGTTGAACAGGCATCGCGATATTTGGGATCGATCGCAACTGCATCACCGCCGGTTATCGCCTTGATGCCCGCGCCGTCTCTGCTCTATTTTTGCTGGTCGGGCAGGAAGCCAGTGATTGGTAGGGAAGCAGCTAGCCATTCATAGTGCGCTGCTTTGTTGCTGGCCACTGATAGCGAAAGCGCCAGAGCTTCTTTCTGGTCGTTTTCACCACCATGAAAAGTCCGTCGCCATCATGCAGCGTCAAATCTTTATCAATGGTTTTTAGCGTAGGATTTCAGTGTTGATGAGGAGGGCAGGGCGGCTCGTCCATGCCATCAGCCTATCTTGTGTGAATTGGAATACATTCTCAGAATACATCTTGCCGAATAACTTAATCACCAGCTTTGGCCGCTTGGTTCCGGAAGATCACAGACACAAAAAAGCCCACAAGGCTTTCACCGTGTGGGCTTTCAGGACTTCATCGAATGGGTCTGGTAACCAATCGACCAAGAATTTGGGCTGGCGAAATCTGGTTTTGTTGTTCAAATTATTGTATTTTATATTTTTTATCTAATTATTATTTTGCGAGTATACCTAAACGTATACCAATCTTAGAAAACGTTAGTAAAACGACTTATGAATTTTGTTTCAATGCTCCATCAAAGAAATCGCTGTTTTGATGTAATCCTGTCGGGGTTTAAACCTCGACATATGCCGAATGCAGATTACCGGGATGCTCCGATCTTTGAACTTAGCGAGAAAGGCGAACGTGGTGTAATAGCCTTTTGGATGCGAATATTTCAGCGTATTTTTATCCCCGAAATGTTTAAGCAAAAGGCTTGCTGCGGAAAGTGAAGATAGCCCATTACTGTAAGCGATAATCATATCTGGATTGCATAGAGGGAGTGTTACGTTCTCAAAGAAGCCCATCGAATTTTTTATCAGATCTTCAAGTGTTTGATTGAGGTTGAATGCTTCATTTTTTAATGATGCAGCGTTTACAGAGCACATCATTAAGGCATTCGTATAAACGACATCTTGCCAGTTATAACCAAGCTCAGCTGGAATTTGTTGCAATCGTTTAGCCAGATGAGTTATTCCCCATGCGCCTTCGGTTCCACTCTGGACATTTGAAACATAAGGGAACTCATAATCATTGATGACGGATAGGTGGTTAGTCATATGGGCGTCTACTGATGAACCATTCAGTCCCATCATGATGAGGCGCTTTTGAGCAGGTGGTGAGGCTAATAGTTCAAACGCACTATCGTAAGGTCTACCTGGTAAGTCGCTCAGGCCAAAGTTTGCAAGGCCGTCCAGAATGAAATTTTTGGTGGCGTCCACTGATAATCTGAATGTGAAATTGATGCCCCATATTACAGAAAAAAACTTTTTTTGAATTTATCCTTCACACTGTCACCTTTTATTTTTATTAAATATAAACAAGGGCTTAAGAGGTGATGAGTAAATGTAGGATTAAGAATACCATTCACCATCGATAAAGTATGGACGTAAAAAAACCGGCTTTCGCCGGTTTTGGTTAGTCACGCTGCTGTGGGAGCATTGCATTTCGGCAGTCAGTCGCTGCCGATTTTTTATACACTGACGGCGTATGATCCCATGTGACAGCTCAAGCACTTCAAAACTCGATAGTCTTGAGCCTATTTAAGTAGAGACTAGATGATGAAGACTAATATTTGGTTGTAAGTTACAATAGATGGACTAATTTCTGGAATTTTCCATATGCTAAAAAATTTATTTTAATAGTGGGTTTAAATAGTCCACTGTATTTTAAAGTTCCACATGGGTTTGTTAATCACTTTAAAGGTAATTTAAACGATGTTGTAAATTCTATTTATATATTCTTTTGCGCCACACAATTGAACCGAAATAGGTCTATCCCCAAAGAATGACTCCCATGTCTCTTTGATTTTATCAGCAACCTTTTGGTTAGGGTTACTATCATAGCTAACAACCTCAATTTCAACATTCCGTCTAACCATACGAGAAAGAAGTTGTCTCATTTCAAAGTCGGCGCTAGGCAAAGAGTAACCTATGAAAACTAATTTTTCAGCTTCAGATAATTCAATCCCCGCATTCTGCCAGATTATTTTATACTGTGGGTTTGATAAGTCCTTTATGAAGGTTGGCATTATAAGATTTGATATTAATTTATTCTCGCCTTGATTTCCCACGTAATTCTTATCACAGTGTCTACAGGTTTTTCCATGGGATGTAACTGTTTTCTCGTTGAACCCGACATACAGACGCATACATCTCGAACATTGAAGCCAGTTTAGTGAGCCATGTATCTTCAATAGCTTAACGTTAAATCCGCCAGCCCCAAGCATCTCTAGCCCTGGCTTAATTGTTTCATCGTCTTGATCAGTTGAACTAATATAACAGCAATAATCAACAACTGATTTGTCACAATGGTTTTCTTGAATGTAATTGTAGATTGAGTTATCTAATAGAATATCCCAGTTCGTACTGATTACACTTACAGGGTCATGAACTCTGTAATTATTATTTGTTCTTTCACTACACTGTGTCACCAAATGCTTTGCAAATAAGTCAATGTAATCTTTGTTTTTCATTTTTCGATTGATGATTTCCTTTATCGTCAATCCTATTATATTGAATGTCGCATCTCTAATTTTTAATATTTCCCCTGCTGATAGCCCTTTAAATTGAATGTTGTCAGCTAAGCATCTGTCTAAAGGAGTGAATATATCTTCAAGTTGAATGCTAGGGAAATGCTCCTCTTTGTAATAAAGATGGTTTACAAGCAGGTTCTGAAAAAGTTGAAACTCTTTTTCATCAAAGTAATTAGGTTTATATTTTTGGATTGCAAATATTTCGCCCATGATCTCTGCTTGTGTTGGTGCGCCTGCTTCTTTGGAAAATCCTGCGCCAAGAACATATACAGTTTTCAAATTAATAACCTTAATTGATTTGTTTTTGCGTTTACAGTGAAATTACTATTTGTCTTTAAGTTCATTGTTATGTCAAGAAAAAACCGGCTTTCGTCGGTTTAGGTTTTCATGTCACTGTGGGATCGTCGCACTTTGGCAGCCAGTCGTTACTGCTTTCTTCCGTCAGGTCAAGGTTGGTTTGCATCCCCAGCTTTGTCCGCCGCTTCATGTAGTGCTGTCCGTACTCCCGCATAATGCTTTCCAGCGACAGGCCGAACATCTTCATGCTGAGCGGATTCTTGTAGCCATTGGCCTCCATATAGGCCAGATAGGCGTGATAAAGGTAACGCCTTGGCTGAAGCGGCCTGATGCTGGCGTTCCCCATATAAAGCGCGTTTGGCTCCGGCGTCGTGAACAGGTAGCCGCAAAAGTCCACCATCGGATCCGCGTCGCGCTTGATGCGCATCGCCTCGTCGGAGTTCTGCTGCGACTGAAGCAGCGACCGGGCCTGCTGCGGCTGACTGAACTGCTGCATCAGCTGGCGCACGATAACGGCCAGCTCACCGCTTATTTTTTCCTTCAGCTGTGGGTCGCGCTCGTCTGCCGGGATAATTTCCGGGAAGTGGAGTATCACCCGGCGGCGCGACACGCCCCCGCTGCGGTCAGTGAAGCGCATCGGATTGTTATTCACAGCCAGAATCACAGCCGGGATATGGGTTGAATAGGCGTCACGGTACTTAGGGTCAACGGAAATCGCATCGCCGCCGGTAATCGCCTTGATTCCCGCGCCGTCACCGCTCCATTTTTCCTAGTCAGGCAGGATAATCAGCGAGTAGCCAATCACCGCTGCGCGCTCGCGCGAAGACTCCAGCGTTTCGATGGTCGCGGAGGTGGTGTTGTCTGTTCCTGCCAGCATAGTGGCAATTTCTGCCATGATGCTCTTACCACTGCCGCCGGGGCCGGTGACCTCCAGAAACAGCTGCCAGTCGTAGCGGTTCGCCAGCACCATAAACAGCGCGGCCAGAATGATGTCACGCTTGACCGGGTCCCGTCCGGCGGCACGGTCGAGCCACTGCCAGAAGTGCGGCGGGTGGTCCGCCAGCGTTTCACCCTGAACGGGCTTCGTATAGTCCACCTCGCTGACCGTGCGCAGCCAGAAGTCTTTACTGTGTGGGCTGAAGCCGCCGGTGCGTGTGTCCAGCACGCCGTTACGAAAGCCAATCAGGCGGCGCGCCGGGTCGGCCTGCTGCGGCAGCATCAGCTTCAGCGTATCCACCACGCCCGAAATCTTGCCCGCCGAAAACGGCGCGCGCAGGCGCTGAAACAGCTTTGCCACGTCGCGCTAGAACTGTTTACCTGAAATCACCTTCCACGCGCCGGAGCGGTAGCGGGACAGAATTTCCCCGCTGGCGTCCACGGCCAGCGCGCTGCGGTAGTGCTCCGCCACGCGCTCTGCCTTTTCACTGGCGCTCATGGCTGAAAACTCCGCCTCGCTCATCACGTCGAAAGGACTGGCGGCGGGCGGCGTGGCGGCTTCGGCCAGCGCCCGCCGGGTGCTTTCCTCACCGTATTGCATAAAGGCGTCATTCCAGTCGCCGAACACCGGCGGCAGGGCTACGGCTGCGCGGCTGGATTCGGCGGCCTGCTTTGCTTTCGCCTGACCGTCGCCGTTCAGGTCGCGGTCGGCGGCAATCAGCAGCGGCAGTGCGGCGTGCTTTTCACGGGCAAGGCCAGCCAGAGAAAGGAGGTTGACGGACGACAGGGCTATCCAAACCTCATCCCCGGTCAGGTTGTGCACCGTCAGGCCGGTGGCGTAGCCCTCCGTCAGCCAGATGCGCGCTGCAGGTTTACCGGTGCTGAGAACGTGGCACGCGCCTTTTACCTGACCGCCCTTCAGCGTGCGCTTCTCGCCCGCGGCGTTAATCAGCTGCACGTTCACCAGCTGTCCGCCCGTGTCGTGCTGGGGAACGAGCAAATCACCGGCACGATAGGCCGTGAGGGCGATTTTCTGCGGCTTCGCCAGCGTCAGGCAGGACTGCTGCGGCCAGCCCTTTCGGGACAGGTAAGCGTTACCGGTTGCCTGCTGCGCGCTGCTGACCAGCTGCCGGGCCTGCTTCACGGCGGCGGCGCGGGCGGCTTCGTCATCTTCGCCCATGCTGGCGGCTGGCGTGTTGTCTACCGGCGGCAGGCTGCCGGTCAGGCCGTTTACCCGCGCAGCGGCTTCGGTCAGGCTGAGCGAGAGTACCTTTTTCACCAGGTCCATGCCGTCACCGGCACCGCACTGATTACAAATCCACGTGCCGCGTCCCTCCTGGTCGTCAAAGCGGAAGCGGTCGGTTCCGCCGCACACCGGGCAGGAGGTATGGCGGTTTTTTACCACCTTCACGCCCAGCGCGGGCAGGATGCGGGGCCACTGGCCCCGCGCGGCTTTTGCCGCGTCTGATACGGTCATTTTCATTCTTTTTTTCTCCCTCAGTGCAGCACCGGCGCGTCTTTCAGACGCCCGCAGAGTTCATCCATCACCACCTGTCCCAGAAAGCTCAGGCACGGGGCCGATATGAGCGGCCCGGCGGCCAGCAAGTCGTCGAGCAGCGCGCAGGCAATTTCCTGACCGCGCTGGCGTCCGTGCTGGCGCAGATAGAAGCCCTCCAGCTCGGTTTCAATGGCGTGCTCAAGATGCGCCAGCGTCAGGCCGGGATAGCGCTTCTATACACGGCAGACGGTCAGCCAGGCGCAGGCTACTGCGCGGCGGGACAGCGTGGACCGAAGCTCAGTTGAAAGGGTACGCGCGCTCATGGCTTAACCTCCCCGTTCATCCAGCCGTCCTGACAGCGGCTAACCACCCCGTCCAGCTGTTCGGTGTATGAGGAAAATCAGCGAGTTCAGCTGCGCCTGCTGTGTGGCCGGTGGCTGCTCGTGGCACTCCTGAAGCAGGGGCATGTCACTGATAAAACGTCCGGCGTTGCGAAGGTGCTCAAGGCGTAACAGATCGGCGTGGGAAATGGTGGTGTGAGTCATGCGCGCACCTCCCGGACCGGCAGGCGGGCAGCAAGGGACAGTACGTAATCGCGGGCCAGCGGCGGGCGGCGTGTTCGTCAGCGGCAACGGTGCGGAGCATGTGGATACGCTGCTGGCGCTCGGTACGGCGCACGGCGGCAAAGACGAAAACAAACTGAGGGTATGGGGAATTCAGGACCGTAGCCATGATGGCAGTCTCCATTGAGTAGCGGTTATCGCCACCACCGGAAACGCCAATTTCACTGGTGGTAGCCCGGACGGGGTTGGCGTAACCGGCCTCAATGGATACCGGCGCTTCGTGAGAAGCCCCCGCCCGGGCCACCATTACACAGACGGCACTACAGCAATAACGCCGCAGCCCGAAAAATGGTTGCACTAAGGCATAGACACAAAAAAAGACGCATGGGGCGTCTGGTGTCGCCATTGAGATATTCAGGACGCCAATCCCGGCTGCCGATTTTGCGACAACAGAAAGACTGTACTAGGGAATGGCCCCGGCGTGCAAGCCGGGGAACAAAGGAAAATGCAGCATGGCGGAAAATCTCAACAGTTGGTGAAGATCATGCTGCACGTTCCTGACCGTGTGCAGCGATGCGTGCATTCATCCAGGCGCTGACTTCGCTGGCAAGCCACGCGACGTTCTTGCCGCCAAGCGATACCTGTGCCGGAAAAGCACTGCGGCTGATGAGGTCGTAAATGGTCGAGCGGGACAGGCCGCAGACGTGGATCACTTCCGGCAGGCGCATAAAGCGCTCCTGGACCGGGAATGATACCGGCATGGCAGGGGCCGCCGGGGTGGATGAATGAGCGTTTAAAGTCGTGTGCATGAGCTACCTCTTTTGTGTCCGTTAAGCGCCGCACAGGTATGTACGGCATCGGGTAGCTCTTTATTTTGCGAATGTTTTTTGCCGGTGACAACAACAGAAATCTGCCTGAACGGCCACATAAAATGTGCGTGTACGTGAACAGTACCAGATAGCACCAGAAAGTACTGATAAGGTTTTATCCAATAACTTTAGATCCATTATTAGTCAGATTTTAAAACCAATCGTTCTAAATAGCTAATAAGGGCAAAATCCTGCTGATGAACAATGGTGAACAGAAGGTGAAGGATAGTGTTCTCACTCTTCATCTCTTAATTAACTGTATTTACAATATTTTTATCTCTGATGAAGAATGGTGAAGGATTTATATAAAACTGAAAGCTGAAAACAGGCTTCAGTGAGACCTTTTCCTGGCTCGCCAGAAGTAAAGCTTTTGTCTGGTCCGTCATACAACGCCCTCCGGTAGAAGCCACTGTGCCACACCCGGCACAATTGACTTACTGAAACCAGTCGACAGGAAACGAGATGGCCCTGAAATGTCCCGAATGTGGTCAGGTAGCCCACACCCGCACCAGCGCTTATGAAGCGCCCTCCGTAAAGCGTACCTGGTACCAGTGCCAGAACCTCGACTGCTCCTGCACCTTCACCGCGCTGGAGAGCGTCGAGAAAATCATCATGAAGCCCCACAGGCCCGCATCAGCAGAGCCGGAACGGCAGAATGACGTGCCGGTTCGCCAGCCGCAGACGCTGGGCCGCTATGGTTCAGCCAGTGCCCGCAAAGACCGCCACGCACAGCCCTGACAGAGAGGAAAAACAGCATGACACAGCAGAACATGACAGAAGAAGAGATGAAGACAATCGCTGAACTCGTTGGCTCGCTCGTAGTAAAAAGCCAGAAACCGCTGCAGCATGCGGGGTGGCTCCTGAAACTGCCCGAAGCCGACGTTATCAGCCATACAACCGCGCTGGTAAAGAGCCTTCCTGCTGGCTGGCAACCCCGCGTCCAGGACCTCCAGGGTAAAATGCTGGCCTGGCTGGAAGCAAAACAGGCAGAAGCCGCAGCTGAGGACAACATCAGCGCGTTGCGCCAGAGCAGAACCGAAACGGAGCAGGCAAGCCAGGACAACCGGGCGCGCTTTCGTGAACTGCTTGAGCAGAGCGGCGGCACCGTCACGCCGGAGATGAAGGCGCTGCGCGCGGAGTATCTGGAACAGCAGGAAACGGCATCAGACCTTGCCGGGTTGATTGCCGAAAAAGAAAAGCAGTTACCTGCTCTGGCCGACACCACCGGACGCAAAGCCAATGCCTACGTGTTCTGCCACGAGGGCATCATGGACGAGCGTATCGACACGCTCATTGATGAATTTTTTATCGTCCATGGCGTTGAACTGAGCAGTCTGCTCAGGATGAAGTACAGCCAGTTTGAGCGGAATGGCTCAGTCTATGCGCCGGGCGTTATCGAAGGTGCGAACGATGCGGATACGTTGTATCGAAAATTCGCAGTGAACCTCATTGAGGAGTGGACGCATAAAAAACTGCCGCTGAAATTCCGGGATGACGTCATCAGCCTGACCGGCGCTTACCCGTTCAGAGGGGCCAGAACCGACCGGCGCAAGCGCAAAATTTTCTGAGCCAGATAGACAACCCCTAACTGATGCCCGGCTACGCGCCGGGCTTTTTTGTGTCCGCTAATCACCGAAGTGAGCGTGCATGTCTATGCTGCATGAAAACGCATGAGTTTCAGGCACCGCGTAACGGCGGGAAAGACCAGCTGCGGCGCGGCGCGGAACCACTCATGCAGCCGCATGAAAACCGCTGCATGAAGTGCGCAGGCGTGGCGGGGCTACGAGCGCGCGCAATGGGGTAAACATGACACATGTTAATGTCAAATGCTCAGGTGTTGACGGTTTGGAAATGCTTCGGCAAATCCTAAATCGATTTGCCAAAGCTGATTCACTGAGGCTTAATTCTTAGTTGTAGGGTGCTTATTCTTTATATTTTCATTGAAGTAAATACCAATAGAAGGTGCGTTGAGTAATTCATTATAAACATGCGGAGGTATATCAGAATATTCATATACTCCACTGCGAATGAATTCTATTTCTAAAGTTAGGCTGCTTTCGTCGTAACCTATTGAAGCAATGTTGGAAGAGTTAACTGGTTCTCTAATCATTTTTTTCTCCATCTTCATTTAAGGGTTTGTTTAAGCGCCACGCCATCACTAATTTCTCAAAACTTCGATTTTTTCTTTCTTTACCCCATGCCTCGGAAACCTTAGGGTCAACACTGTCAGGATAAAAACCATCAGGAGGAAGCTTGAATTTACAACGTGCTGGCAGTTTTGCTGCCTCACCTATTATAATGGCCTCACCGGTTCGCAATACTGGCAACGTATCAATTAGTGAAGATAAACCATCAGACATAGCTGCCTTAACTTTGGAACGGTCAGTGGAATTTGACAGCCTTAATGAAAAAAGTGTTCCACACTGAGAAAGAATTGTGTCATCAATTTCAGATGGCCTTTGACTTATAATCATTAATCCAACGCCGAATTTCCTTCCTTCTTTGGCAATTCGCTGAACTAAAGACTTTGTTAGACCATCAAACTCACCTGAAAGGTATCTGTGTGCTTCCTCAAGTACAAAGAGTACGGGGTGATTTTTGAATCCATTGGACAAATTCCTACCCCAAATTGATGCTTCAAATAACATATTTAAGATTGAACCTAAAAGCGTATCAAATTGAGTTGATGGCATACCCGATAAATCTAAAATTGAAATGGGTTTTTCATGATCCAACCATTCAGATAATAGGTCATCCAAGTCTTTATCGACTTTACCGTTTTCATTCGGAGTGTAGTTGTCAGGGCTCAGAAAAAAACCATACTGACTATCAAGTAGCCTTGCCTTCATTAAGTTTAATTGTTTGGTTAATGCATGAGGCCCTTTTTTGTATGGTGCTTTTTTTCCAGGTTCAGGAGGGGTGAATTTTGGAGGAATTAGTTCCTCAGCACTTCCAACTTGACCATCTAAATAAGAAAGAGTTTGGAATGTATCTTCTTGATAAGTAGATGTATCATTAACTAATGAATCATACCATACTTTTTTTATACTGAAGGGTAAGGGCGTATAAGGTGTGACTTTATTATCATCAATGTAATCATAATTGTTGGCGGGTATGGACTTTTTTTTCTCCTCGACAATCATTTCAATCATGTTGTTCTTGTAAGATTCACTCATACTACCACAAAGAAAATCGATAAGTTTGTCAGTTGGCAATGCCCAGAATGGAATATGTAACTGTTTCTGCTTTGCGGATGGTGAAATTGAAAATACGTGTGCGATATCTCTTAGAGCATTTGAATACTCACCATGAATATCAACTAAAATTATTCGTGCTGAACTCTTCACGTTTTCAGTGTTGTCAGGGCAGCAAAGTGATCTTAGAATGCTCGTAACACTCGTGGATTTTCCTGAACCAGTAGAACCCACAATTGCAGAGTGTCGAGTTACTAGTTTATCAATATCAATGTTTACGTTTATACTTTCAGAGCTTGCAAGATGGCCAACTGTTATTAAATTATCACCTTCATTTCCATAAACTACTTTAAGGTTTTCTTCTAATACTAAATGTATTTCATCGTTTACAGAAGGATACTGACTGATGCCGCGATCAAAATGGTTCCCAGAACTTTCACCGACTAACTCAATAGTGATAAATCTCTGACTTGAATCAATAGTATCATCTTTCTTAATGGAGTTATTACTTTCACTGCTTGATGAAACAATCCCGTATAAATCATTGTAACCTTGAGGTATGCGAATAAAACTGCCAACTTGACCCACTTTATGTGTGCGACCTTGAATTACTAATAATCCAGAATCAACTTCTTTTAGTAACTTAGCTACAACGGATGTGCTGGAGACTGATACTATTATTCCTAAGGCAGTGGAGTTATGCATCATTATCACCATTAGCGTTGATTACTTCAATCGGACCTCTGATTGAAGAAACATCACCTCCAGCCATTGCTAAAAATCTAGCTAAGGATTTGAAGTCACCAAGCAAGAATTCTTTTTGATCATTAAGATATTCTTTCTGAACTGAATCCCAATTTTTAGCAGGCAGTTCGCCAGTTTTCCAGCCTGCACTAATAGAATTTATTACAGCACCATCACGACAATATACACTGAGGTTAGGTGTTTTAAGTGCTAATGTAACAGCATCTCTTTCCTCCTCAATTTTTTTATACTGAAATGCGATTACGGCAGTTGTCGGGTTAGCAGACAAGCATTCGCTTATTTTGGATGATATGTGAGCATCCGCATAAGAGAAACCAGTGGTAATTAACAGAGAGTCAGGCTCCGCTAAGAAGCCTTTTAGTCTTTCAAATAGAGAAGAGAATGGAGCCGCTTGGGTCTCAGAATATTTAATATGAGAAGGGTAGACCATTGTGGAAAAATCACACTCTGGTACACGTATAATCTTACCATTTTCATGTAACTTCCAGCCGATTGAACCATGAAGTTTCCACAATCTAACCCATCTAGGCGGTAAGTCATTTGTAGAAATACTGGCTGGATCGAAAAAAGCATACCGAGAACCGGTAAATCCATCAAAGTAGGGAGTTTGAGAACGTTCTAAAGCATCTTCGCAAAGTAAGTCATAATTAGTTGTGAATATCTCAACTCCGTGAGAGCGATTTATTCCATTAATCCAAGAAACTAATTCGCTATAGGGGTTTTGAGCTTCTGGAAGTGGCTGGCTAACAACTTTTTTTATAGATTCACAGATGCTTTTTTCAAGTTTTTTAAAGCTCTCTGAGTTTCCTCCATACGCCTCATTGTCGCCAATTATTTCTGCTAATGTTCTTACGTCTGAAAGTATTCTCTCTAAATTTGTTGTGTTAATTCTTTTTGAAAGAGTATCGTAAATCTCTGAGTCTATAATGTCTAGTGACTCTCTTACTATTTGAGTTAGTCCTTCTATGTTAGGTATCAGTGGGCGATAGGTGTCGTCAGTGCTGACATTTATACTGACAGGTGCTCCAGCTCCGATAAGTATACCTATTTTTTTTCTGCCATTTGAAATCAGCTGCCGGAAATCAAACATATATCTATCAGGATTATGAACAGAAGTAGACATTGAAAGTTCCTTATGAAAATTATCACAATGGACAGACTAAACTTCCCCATGTGTCCATTAATTCAATTCTTTGAGCAAGATACGTAGACCGATTGTAAGCGCGGCGTACTTCATTTTTATCTGAATGCGCTAGGGCCGCCTCGATGACATCTGGATTGAAACTAGCTTCATTTAAAGCGGTGCTAGCAATTGAACGAAAGCCATGTGCTACCAACTTACCACCGTACCCTATACGTTTCAACGCAGCATTTGCGGTCTGACTATTCATGGGCCGTTTTGGATCATTTCTGCTTGGGAAAACATGCTCTCGGTTCGCGCTGATAGGTTGCATTACTTCTAATAAAAACAAAGATTGCGGAGAAAGAGGAACAATATGCTCACGTTTTGCTTTCATTCTTTCGGCTGGGATTGTCCAAAGCTTGCTTTGGAAATTTATTTCATCCCAACGGGTGCCTGATGCCTCGAATGGTCTAACAAGCGTAAGGAGCTGCCATTCAATAAGGCAGCGCGTCGGAATGGACAAATTAGACATTACCAGCGAACGCATAAGCTTCGGCAATTCTTCCGGTCGGAGCGTTGGCATATTCTTTTTTTTAGGCTTTTCAAAAGCCATACCGATCCCAGAAGCAGGATTAGCATCAATCAAACCCGTGTTAACAGCATAAATCATAATCTCGTTAATACGCTGTACCAAGCGGCGCACTGTTTCAAGAGCACCACGGGCCTTAATCGGCTCAAGTGCTTCTAAAAGCTTACGGGCTTTCATTTCCTGCACCGGAATCTCGCCAATGGCAGGTAAAACATCTTTCTCAAGAGAACGCCAGATATCCTTCGCATAATCCGGGGTAACGCTGGCCTGCTTCAAAGCAAACCAGTTAGCGGCCACGGTTGAGAAAATGCTGTCTAACGCGATCTGCTGCTGTTCTGTGAGTTGTTCGGCCTGCGTCTGTGGGTCAATGCCATTAGCGAGTAAGGAGAGGTAATCAGCACGCAGGCGTCTGGCATCAGCCAGCGATAGGGCAGGGAAAGTACCCATGCCCATCATAGTGCGCTGCTTTGTTGCTGGCTGCTGATAGCGAAAGCGCCAGAGCTTCTTTCCGGTCGTTTTCACCACCATTAAAAGTCCGTCGCCATCATGCAGCGTCAAATCTTTATCAATGTTTTTAGCGTAGGATTTCAGTGTTGATGAGGAGGGCAGGGCGGCTCGTCCATGCCATCAGCCTATCTTGTGTGAATTGGAATACATTCTCAGAATACATCTTGCCGAATACCATAATCACCAGCTTTGGCCGCTTGGTTTCGGAAGATCACAGACACAAAAAAGCCCACAAGGCTTTCACCGTGTGGGCTTTCAGGACTTCATCGAATGGGTCTGGTAACCAATCGACCAAGAATTTGGTGGAGCTGGCGGGAGTTGAACCCGCGTCCAGAATTACTACACCGTCGGCACTACATGCTTAGTCCAGTCTTTACATTCGCCGGTCAGCTGCGAACGGACACGCTACTGACAAACTAGCCTGATTGGATTTAATGCTTCAGCCCCAGGCAGGACATCCACACGATCTCTTTTGTGTTTGACCTCTCTTGATCCCCGTCCTAAGAGCGGAGGCTAGGGAGAGAGGGCTCTGAGCAGGTTATTAAGCTGCTAGTGCGTAGTTTTCGTCGTTTGCAACTATTTTTTTGCGGCTTTTAACGAGGCAAACCGCCCCTCGGCATGCTCCTTGGGCTTCGCAAATCCTGTCGAATCCAGAATCAGCCCCAAGTACTGTGAAGCAGTATAACAGAAATTGTTGTCTACGCCAAAGGCTTAGCGATTGGCATGTTTCATAATACGTGCTTTGTCTGTCTGCCACTCGCGATCTTTGATGTTATCGCGCTTGTCGTGCTCTTTCTTACCTTTAGCCACGCCGATTTTCAGCTTAGCCCAGGCATTTTTCCAGTACATAGACAGAGGAACAATGGTGTAACCGTCGCGGTTAGCTTTGCCAAACAGCGAGGCCAGCTCACGCTCCTTCAGCAACAGCTTGCGAGTGCGGGTAGGGTCGCAGACCACATGGGAAGAGGCGCCAATCAGCGGCTGGAAGGTAGCTCCGAAAAGGAAAGCTTCGCCATCACGCAGCATAATATAGCTTTCGCTGATGTTGGCCTTGCCAGCGCGGAGTGATTTGACTTCCCATCCCTGGAGCGACAGTCCCGCTTCGAACTCTTCTTCAACGAAGTATTCATGGCGAGCCCGTTTGTTCATGGCAATGGTAGCGGAACCGGGTTTATGTGCTTTTTTCTTAGTCATAGTGCCACTTAGTTTACATGAAGCAGTGATTGAAGGCATCCCCTGTAACAAACGAGACGGGGAAAAGCGCTATTTTAGCAGAACGCTGGCGGCTGAGGATTTTTGTTTACCTGGCGCCGATGGTATTATTGGTAAATTGAAGATTAACAGGAAACGTTATGTCTCAGATTAGTCGTTCTGCGCTGGTGCCCTATAGCGCTGAGCAAATGTTCCGGTTGGTAAACGATGTCGATGCCTATCCGGAGTTTCTCCCAGGGTGTACCGGTAGCCGTGTTCTGGATGCCACAGAGCAACAGATGACGGCATCGGTTGATGTTTCAAAAGCCGGGATCAGCAAAACTTTCGTTACGCGCAATACGCTGACCGATAACCAGAGCATTCATATGCAGCTGGTCGATGGGCCGTTTCGTAAGCTGACGGGTGGCTGGCAGTTCACGCCATTGAGCGAAGATGCCTGCAAAGTAGAGCTGAACCTGGAGTTCGAGTTTACCAATATGCTGGTTGAGATGGCGTTCGGACGCATCTTTAAAGAGCTGGCAAGCAGCATGGTGCAGGCGTTTACCAAACGCGCGAAAGAGGTCTACAGTGCCTGATATCGCTGTTGAAGTGGTTTATGCACTGCCTGAAAAACAGTATCTCTACACGGTAAATGTAGAGGAAGGCTCTACCGTTGAAGAGGCGATTAAGGCTTCAGGATTACTTGAACTCCGTAGCGATATCGATCTCGCTAAAAACAAGGTTGGGATATTCAGTCGTCCGGTAAAGCTGGGGGATGAAGTGCAGAGTGGTGACCGGATTGAAATTTACCGGCCGCTGCTGGCTGACCCAAAAGAGCTTCGCCGCCTGCGTGCCGAACGCGCAGCAAAAAAATAAGGCGCCTTAGCGCCTTACCATTTCATCATCAAACCGGGTAAACCGCTATTTCTTGCCGGTCAGCGTTGGTTTGTTATCAATGTTAGTCAGCGTACCCTTGCCGTCAAAGGTCAGCGTCAGCGTCTGCTGGGTCACCGGCTCATGGCCTGGCTCCTGGCGGAAAACGTAATACCAGACGTTGCTACCAAACGGATCGCGCATCATCGGCGTGCCCAGGGTGTATGCCACCTGCTGTTGCGTCATGCCGGTATGAATTTTAGAAACATCATTCGCAACCAGGTAGTTGCCCTGGTTGATGTCTGGCCGGTAAACCACTCGCTCCAGAGTGGAACATCCAGCGGTCATCATCAGAAGAACCACCGCCGCAGCAGTCAGCGTTTTACAGCGCATAAGTATCTTTATTCCTTTTCGGGCCAACAATCTGGCTGCATCGAACACTCGCTACGATGACAGCGTAAGAAGACGATGATAATAAACCTTTCCGCAGTTTGAAACCTCTACGAAGCAAGGATATGACCACAGCAGGCCAAAAAAGTGCGGCAATCAGGCTGCTAAAAGCTCCTTTGCGTTTGCCAGCGTGTTGCGGGTAACCTCGCTACCGCCAAGCAGACGGGCAAGTTCCTGCAAACGGGCGCGTTTGTCCAGCGGCTGCATATGGGTTTCTGTCATCTCGCCATCGGTCTCTTTGCTGACATAAAAATGTTGGTGGCCACAGCCGGCTACCTGCGGCAGATGGGTGACACACATCACCTGCGTGGACTCCCCTAACTGACGCAACATCTTGCCTACCACTGCCGCTGTTGGTCCGCTGATCCCTACATCCACCTCATCAAAGATCAGCGCTGGTGTATCCATCTTACGGGCGGTAATCACCTGAATGGCCAGAGCAATACGCGAAAGCTCACCACCAGATGCCACTTTAGAGAGCGGTTGCAGCGGCTGGCCTGGGTTAGTGGTAACGCGGAAATCAATACGGTCTGCGCCTTCAGCGGTAAGATGATCAGCATTGAACTGCACTTCGATGCCCAGTCGCCCGTGCGGCATGGAGAGCGTATGCATACTCTCCCCAATTAACCGGCTCAGCTCTTCAGCAAAATGAACCCGGCGCTGATGCAGCTGCTCTGCACAGATCATAGCGGCACGATGATGGTGCGCCACGGTCTGAGAAAGCTCTTCCTGATCGCTCTCCTGTTGATCCAGCAGGCTTTGCTCTTCCAGCAGCTGCTGGTGGAAGAGCGGCAGCTCCTCCGGTGAGATATGATGCTTGCGGGCGAGCGCAATCTGACGCGAAAGGCGCTGCTCCAGCTCGTACAACCGGTTAGGGTCAAGATCCAGACGTTCACAGTAGTGACGCAGCTCGTCACTCGCTTCACTGATCTGAATTGAGGCTTCATCCAGCATGGTGGAAACGCCGCTCAGCTTGTCATCCATAGAGAGCAATTCGTTCAGCAACTGTTGCGCGGTATAGAGCTGATTCAGCAGAGTCTTCTCTTCACCGTCAGCCAGCAGCATCAGTGCCTGCTGGCTGGTGGAAAGCAGCTGGCCGCTGTTAGCCAGACGTTTGTACTCTTCGTCGATGGCTTCATATTCACCTGCTACCGGGGCAAATTCATTGAGTTCTTTCAGCTGATATTGCAGCAGCTCACGACGCGCCTCACGCTCCTGAGAAGCTTGCTGATGCTGAGCCAGTATGCGGCAGCTTTGATGCCATTGACGGTAGCTCTCTGCCATTTTCTGCATCAACTCGGTTTCACCGGCATAGCCGTCGAGCAGCGTTTTCTGATGCTCAGGCTTAAGCAGAAGCTGGTGCGCATGCTGACCATGGATCTGGATAAGACGCTGGCCGAGATCGCGCAGTTGCGAAAGGGGAACGGCAGTGCCGTTAATAAAACCACGGGAACGTCCGTCGCTGCTGATGACGCGGCGCAGCAGGCACTCACTCCCTTCGTCCAGCTGATTCTCTACCAGCCACTCGAAGGCAGAAGGGGTATCTTTAAGCGAAAAACGGGCGCAAATATCCGCGCGGGCTGCACCCTGACGCACCATATCTGCTTCCGCACGACCGCCAAGGCATAAGCCGAGCGCATCAATAGCAATGGATTTACCGGCACCGGTTTCGCCGGTGATTGCGGTCATGCCACGCTGAAAATCGATTTCAAGTTCACGAACAATCGCAAAGTTACTGATGGTCAGTTGTGCGAGCATAATTGGCGTTCCTGTATGAAAACACAGATATGGTTTTTCATACAGTATATACTGGAATTATAACCAGTAAAGTAGCTGGCACCGCTTTTTAAAACAATTTTTTTGACCAGGCAAGCTTTGAGCTTAAAGTATTAAAATAATTGTAATTTTGGGGATGGATTAAATTGAGATGATCTTCATTACGCCGGATTAATACGTCTTCACCTTCCTGAATAGGCAGAGCGATCTGACTGTCACAGCTCACCTCCAGGTCGCTGCGCATATGGGAAAAGCGCAGGCGAATAGTGCTGCTGCTGTTAATCACTAACGGGCGGGCCGAGAGCGTATGTGGGAACATGGGAACAATAGCTATGGCATCCAGCGAGGGCGTTAAAATAGGGCCGCCAGCGGAGAGGGAATAGGCTGTTGAACCGGTTGGCGTAGAGATAATCAGGCCATCAGAGCGCTGCGAGAAAGCGAAAGTCTCATCAATATAGACCTCAAACTCAATCATATGGGCAACTTTGCCGGGATGCAGAACGACTTCGTTAATAGCCGTGCCAATCCGCGGTTCGCGCCCCTGACGGCAGACCTGCGCTTCCAGCAAAAAGCGGCTCTCTGTAATATATTTTCCTTCCAGCACATCAGCTAACTGCTGCTGGGCATTATCGGGGTCCAGATCGGTCAGGAAGCCGAGATTACCGCGGTTTATCCCGATTACTTTGATGTCGTAACGGGCAAGCACGCGCGCCGCGCCCAGCATATTGCCATCTCCGCCAACCACTACCGCCAGGTCAGCCCGCTGACCAATTTCCGCCAGGGTTCCGGTTTCCACATCGTTCAGATTCAGCTCGCGGGCGATCTGTTGCTCAATGATGACCTCATAGCCTTTTGTCGTCAGCCAGCGGTAAAGCATCTCGTGCGTCGTCAGCGCTGTCGGATGACGCGGATGCCCCACAATCCCGATGCAATTGAAATGTTTGTTCATGATGCTGGCGTTCCTCATGAGGTAAACTACCTCAGACAATGTGATCGGTTCCCTTGAAACCGCAGTTCTGATCCCCATAATAAGCGAACCAGCGAGATGAATGTGCAAAAACGCGGAGAAATTCATGAGTAGTAAAGAACAGAACACCCCAAACGAGCAAGTCTCAGACGAGATTGAGATTGAGATGGAGCAGGCGCAAACCCAGGACGCAGAGGCAGCTGAAGCGGTAGATCCTCGCGATGACCGCATTGCCGAGCTGGAAGTGCAGCTGGCGCAGTCTCAGGGTGGCGTGCGTGAAGCGCAAATCCGTGCTCAGGCGGAGATTGAAAACATCCGTCGTCGCGCCGAACTGGACGTGGAAAAAGCGCATAAATTTGCACTGGAAAAATTCGCCAACGAGCTGCTTCCAGTGATCGACAGCCTGGAACGTGCGCTGGAAGTGGCTGATAAAGCCAACCCGGAGCTTACCTCAATGGTGGAAGGGATCGAGTTAACCCTGAAATCTTTGCTGGACGCAGTGCGTAAATTCGGTGTGGAAGTGATTGGCGATGTGAACGTGCCTTTCAACCCGGAACTGCATCAGGCAATGTCTATGATGGAATCTGAGGATGTGGCTCCAAACCACGTTCTGATGATCATGCAGCGTGGCTACACGCTCAATGGTCGTCTGCTTCGTCCGGCAATGGTTGCCGTGGCTAAAGCCAAAGCCTGATCGGCTGCAATAATGAAAAAAGCACCCTCGGGTGCTTTTTTTTATGGCGTTATTCCGGCAGAACCGGCTGCCAGTCAATCGGCTTCTCTCCCTGCTTCACAAGCCATTCATTGGCCTGCGAGAAGTGGGCGCTACCAAAAAATCCGCGGTGAGCGGAGAGAGGAGAGGGATGAGGCGCCTGCAAAACATGATGGCGCTGGCGGTCAATAATGCTGCCTTTCTTCTGTGCGTGAGAACCCCACAGCAAAAATACCACGCCCTCGCGATGTTCATTAATGGCCGAGATCACCGTGTCGGTAAAGGTTTCCCAACCAAATTGGGCATGAGAATGCGCTTTACCCGCTTCAACGGTTAATACCGTATTCAGCAGCATTACTCCCTGACGGGCCCAGCTCTCCAGAAAACCATGCGTTGGGCGCTGAAAGCCAGGAATATCCGTTACCAGCTCTTTATACATATTGACCAGCGAAGGCGGTACCGCTACGCCGGGCAATACGGAAAAGGCCAGACCATGCGCCTGATGAGGACCGTGATAAGGGTCCTGCCCCAAAATCACCACCTTGACGTCGCCCAGTTCCGTCAGGCGAAATGCATTGAATACATCCTTTTGAGGGGGATAGACCGTTTTCCCTGATGCGCGTGCCTGAGCTACTTTAGCCAGCGTTTCAATGAAATAGGGTTTCTCTTTTTCCTCTGCCAGCACGTCGTGCCAGGTCAGTGTTTTGGCCATGGTCGCCTCCTTAATAGATTGCTGATTAGCTTAACGTGGATCCGCAGCGGGGAAAACTTAAAATATTGTTGAAAATTTACAAATAAATATGAAAGCGTAGATCGCCTAAAACTAAGCTAAATCAATTAGTTGATTTTAATAGCCGTACAGGGGGCAGTGAAATATTGATTTTGGTCAAAGAAGCCGCATAACGGTGCTGCTATACAGATCGGATAGGTCAGGCGCACCCCCTTTCTTACCCGCTGGCTTTGGTCAGCCGTTACTGCCTGGAGGCAATAATTATGATTACCGGAATTCAGATTACTCAAGCATCCAATCACGCATTGCTGAACTCATTCTGGCTGTTAGATGATGAAAAAGCGGAAGCCCGCTGCGTATGCGCTAAAGCAGGCTACAGCGAAGATCAGATCGTGCCAGTCAGTGAGCTGGGCAAGATCGAATATCGTGAAATTCCCTTAGAAGTTAAACCAGAAGTGCGCGTGGAAGGCGGCCAGCATCTTAACGTTAACGTACTGCGTCGTGAAACGTTACAGGATGCTGTAGAGCACCCGGAAAAGTATCCGCAGCTGACTATCCGCGTTTCTGGTTACGCGGTGCGTTTCAATTCATTGACGCCAGAGCAGCAGCGCGACGTCATTGCCCGCACCTTTACTGAAAGCCTTTAATTAAAGCCGTTAAAAGGCGCGTCACAGAGGCGAAAGGGGAGCGGGTGGTGAAAACAACACCATCTGCCTGCCCCTGTCAGGTTGATGAAAATAAAGCTTAAATAGCTCGCTTCATCAGTGCCCTGATGACCTAATCGGCTAAAAAAAGGGGTTCCGGCGGGAGTAGCAGAGCAACCGCGCGTTTCCCCCGATTCAGACCATAAAAAAACCGCCTCCTGGAGGCGGTTTTTTGTAGCGCGGTGTGTTTATTCAGCACTGTCCGTTTTCGCTGCCACCGGCTTGCGGCGCTTACCAATATTTTTGGTATCGCGATGACGCTCCTTCGCGCGCGGCTTGCTCTCTTTCTGCTCGCTCTCTTTCTTCTCCTGGCGCTTCGCCAACACCTTCTTAGAAGGCTTTCCGTTCAGCTTTTCGCTTGGCGGGCGCGTGGTAGGGCGCAGCTCATCAATGGTGCGTGATTTCAGCGGCTCTTTAATATAGCGGGTAACTTTACCCAGCAATACGTTGTCATGCGCTTCTACCAGAGAAATGGCGATACCTTTTTTACCAGCGCGGCCGGTACGGCCAATACGGTGCAGGTAGGTGTCTGAGGTACGCGGCATATCAAAGTTAAATACGTGGCTGACATCTTCGATGTCGATGCCACGGGCGGCCACATCGGTCGCAACCAGCACGTTCACACGGCCATCAACAACGCGTTTGATCGCTTCGTTACGCTTGAACTGCTCCAGTTCGCCTTCCAGATAGCTGGTGTTGATGCCCGCTTCACGCAGCCAGCCGCACAGCTCGTGCACTCGCTCACGTTTACGCACAAACACCACGGAACGGGTCACCTCTGGCTGCTTCAGCATATGAATAAGCAGCGCCGTTTTATGCTTGATATCATCAGCACGGTAGTACCACTGCTGAATCTTTTTGCGTTCACGACGGGCCGGGTCCGCTTCAATCTCTTCTGGCTCATTCAGCAGACGCTCGGAGAAATCTTTAATCGCATCGCCTTCCAGCGTGGCAGAGAACAGCAACGTCTGGTTACGCCAGCGCGTCTCGGCTGCGATGGTTTCGATATCCTGTGCGAAACCCATGTCCAGCATACGGTCCGCTTCATCGAGAATTAGCGTCTCTACCGCGCGGCAGTCAAAGTTCTCTTCTTTGATGTATTGCAGCAGACGGCCCGTAGTCGCAACGACTATGTCCTGATTTTCGCTGAACACTTCCGCGTGGTTCATGTACGCCACACCACCGGTTATCGTCGCGATATCCAGATGGGTATATTTCGCCAGCTCACGCGCCTGGTCAGCAACCTGCATCGCCAGTTCACGGGTCGGGGTGACAATCAGAATGCGGGGCGGGCCTGATTTTTTACGCGGGAAATCGAGCAGATGCTGAAGCACGGGCAGCAGATAAGCCGCCGTTTTGCCTGTACCGGTTGGTGCCGAACCCAGAACGTCACGACCCTCCAGTGCAGGCGGGATCGCAGCGGCCTGGATAGCCGTAGGGCGCGTATAGCCCTTTTCCTGCAAAGCTTTCAGCAGGCTTTCATCAAGTTCGAGTTCGGAAAAAGTGGTTACAGTCATGGTCTACCTCAGTTTGGGGCGCTGATTATAGACAGATTGAACACGATCTTCATCTGTTTGTGTGGTCTTAATGACTTTTCCTTACCTGTTTATTGTCCTATGCTAGCGCCGTTTCCACTTCAGGTCAGTCAAATGTCTCAACAGAAAGCGGTTCTGCGTGCCAACGGGTTTACCTTCAAGCAATTTTTTGTTGCCCACGATCGTTGTGCGATGAAGGTGGGAACGGATGGCGTTCTGCTGGGTGCCTGGGCGCCGGTAGCAGGTGCACAGCGGGTGCTGGATATTGGCACCGGCAGCGGCTTAATAGCCCTGATGCTGGCGCAGCGCACCGGACAGGAGGTGCAGGTCGATGCCGTTGAGCTGGATGAGCAGGCTGCAAACCAGGCGCGCGAAAATGCGGCCGCTTCACCCTGGGCTGAACGCATTCATATCTGGCAGGATGATATTCTGCACTGGTCGAAAACCACAGAGCAGCGTTATTCCCTGATTGTCAGTAATCCACCCTATTTTACCCCCGGCGTCGACTGTGCCAGCCCTGAACGTGCTTCCGCCCGTTATACCACGGATTTAACACATGAAGTATTGCTGACCTGTGCCGAAGCCTTGATTACCGAGGAAGGTTTTTTCTGCGTGGTGCTGCCAGCGGCAGCGGGGGATAAGCTGGTGGAACTGGCAGAGCAGCGGGGCTGGCATCTTCATTGCCGCACGGATATCTCCGATACTGAGATGCGCCCGCCCAACCGCGTGTTGCTGGCTCTTTCACCTGCGCCAGGGGAGCTGTTTACCGATCGCATGACGATACGTGGGCCTGATCACAACTACTCTGAAGCGCATTGCAGCCTGACCCGTGATTTTTATCTGTTCCGTTAGTCCGGGCAGAGCAGAGTCGGTTTTGCTTCCGGCAACATGTCGGGATAGTCGAGGGTGAAATGCAGCCCGCGACTCTCTTTTCTCGCCATCGCGCAGCGAACAATCAGCTCTGCAACCTGCACCAGATTGCGTAATTCCAGCAAATTATTGGAGATGCGGAAGTTAGCGTAATAATCGTCAATCTCCTGCTGAAGCATAGTGATACGCCGCAGCGCCCGCTCCAGACGCTTGTTAGTACGCACAATACCCACATAATCCCACATCAGCAGGCGCAGCTCGTGCCAGTTATGCTGGATCACCACTCGCTCATCGGAATCATCTACGCGACTCTCATCCCATTCTGGTAACTGCTCCGGCATGATCGCCTGTTGCAGATGGCGATGAATATCTTCTGCTGCTGACCAGCCATACACCAGGCACTCCAGCAGAGAGTTAGAAGCCAGGCGATTTGCGCCATGCAGACCGGTATAGCTGACTTCTCCGATAGCATACAGCCCCGCGATGTCGGTGCGACCCTGCCGATCAACCACCACACCGCCGCAGGTATAGTGGGCGGCAGGCACAATCGGGATCGGCTCTTTGGTCAGGTCGAAGCCCAGCGTGCGTAATTTTTCATCGATCATCGGGAAGTGAGCCTGAATAAATTCAGCCGGCTTATGGCTGATATCCAGATACATGCAGTCCGCGCCCAGCCGCTTCATCTCATGGTCGATGGCGCGGGCGACGATATCACGCGGAGCCAGTTCTGCCCGTGGATCGAAATCTGGCATAAAGCGACTGCCATCTGGCCGCCTGAGCAGGGCACCTTCGCCACGCAGCGCTTCCGTTAACAGGAAGTTCCTCGCTTCAGGATGGAACAGGCAGGTGGGATGGAACTGATTGAATTCCAGATTGGCTACCCGACACCCTGCGCGCCATGCCATCGCTATGCCATCGCCGGAAGCGACATCCGGATTGGTGGTGTATTGATAAACCTTAGCCGCGCCGCCAGTCGCCAGCACCACAGAGCGGGCGCGGCAGGTTTCAACTTTCTCCCGTTTACGGTTCCAGATATAGGCACCGACCACGCGGCGTTCGCCGGGCAGGCCGATCTTATCGGAAACGATCAAATCGACCGCATTGCTACGCTCAATGATCTGAATGTTGGGATGGCTTAATGCCTGGCTGACCAGCGTGGTTTCAACCGCCCGTCCTGTGGCGTCAGCGCTGTGCAGGATCCGCCGGTGGCTGTGGCCTCCTTCGCGGGTGAGATGATAGCGGCCGTCAATCGCTTCAGGGTTTTCCCTATCAAACAACATGCCGTTATCAATCAGCCATTGCACACAATGACGCGCATTGCTGGCGATAAAGGAAACCGCCTCCCGGTCACACAGGCCGCCGCCAGCAATCAGGGTATCTTCAACGTGCGACTCAATGCTGTCTGTTTCATCAAAAACGGCCGCAATCCCGCCCTGAGCGTAGAGGGTAGACCCTTCGCTTACCGGGCCTTTGCTCAAAACCGTCACCTGGTGTTTCTCAGCCAGTCGCAGGGCAAGGGTTAGCCCGGCGGCACCGCTGCCGATGATAAGAACGTCACAGCTGTAATCAGAAGAAAGGGGCATGATGTTTAATTTACTAAACAGGTTGTTTGCTGAGCATACACTCAGCTGCAAAAGAGATGAAGCCTTTTCCGTTGTCAACAAACAGAGGGTGACCTGAAACTGAATTTGCTGTTGCCTGCCTGAGGCAATTCCGATCTCTTCACACGACCCTGATTAAATAATGCGAACAGGATTGAATTACCGTGATTTAAAGGTGAAAAACCGGCCTTCTTGCGTTACTCTGCGGCGTAAACGGGGTTCTTAAGCCAACAGGCTGAAGAGCAAAGGAAGCAGTGGCTGCTTTAACCAGTCAGAAATCATAAAAATGATCGCTGGTTGTCCGTCCCGATAAAACATCACAAATATAACGGCGCAACGGAACTTTACTCATGATGACCACTCAAAGCGCATGCTTGCTCGAATTGAAGTTATTGCGGGAAGTTCATAAACGCGTGGAAAAAGCTTTGGGGAGACATTACCTCGGATGAGCGAGCAGCTAACGGACCAGGTTCTCGTTGAGCGAGTACAGAAAGGGGATCAGAAGTCATTTAACCTACTGGTGGTGCGCTACCAGCATAAGGTGGCGAGTCTGGTTTCCCGCTATGTGCCCTCAGGAGATGTGCCTGATGTAGTGCAGGAATCATTTATAAAAGCGTATCGTGCGCTGGAATCTTTCCGCGGCGACAGCGCCTTTTATACCTGGCTCTACAGGATAGCCGTCAACACGGCTAAAAATTATTTGGTTGCTCAGGGACGCCGTCCACCGGCCAGCGATGTGGATGCGATCGATGCTGAAAACTTTGAAAGTGCGGGTGCACTGAAAGAAATATCGAACCCAGAGAACTTAATGTTGTCTGAAGAATTGAAACAAATAGTTTTTCGCACCATTGAGACGCTGCCTGAAGATCTGCGTATGGCGATCACGCTCAGGGAGTTGGATGGCCTGAGCTATGAAGAGATAGCGGTCATCATGGAGTGTCCGGTAGGAACAGTACGTTCCCGTATTTTCCGTGCACGAGAAGCTATTGACAATAAAATTCAACCGCTTATCCAACGCTAGTTATAGCGTAAACAGGAAGGGTACTGAGGCATGCAGAAAGAACAACTTTCCGCTTTAATGGATGGCGAGACTTTAGATAATGAAGTTTTATCCGCATTGTCTAAAGACGCGATGCTGCAGAAAAACTGGGAAAGCTATCACCTGATCCGCGATACCCTGCGTGGAGATGTTGGTCAGGTTATGCATTTCGATATTGCTGCACGCGTTGCCGCCGCCATCGAACTTGAGCCGGTCAACAAAACCACGACGCTGATCCCTGAAGCGCAACCGAAACCAGAGCGTTATGCGTCTATGCCGTTCTGGCATAAAGCCCGTCCGTGGGCTGCGCAACTCACTCAGATCGGTGTCGCCGCCTGTGTTTCTCTGGCGGTCATTGTTGGCGTCCAGCACTATAACCAACCACAACCAGGTCAGAGTGAGTCCGATTCGCCAGTGTTCAATACGCTGCCGATGATGGGTCAGGCTTCTCCTGTCAGCCTGGGGGTGCCTTCGGAGAGCGCCAACACCAATACCAACAGCAGCGCTTCGCAGCAGGTGCAGGATTCGCGCCGTCGGGTCAACGCTATGTTGCAGGATTATGAATTGCAGCGCCGCCTGCACTCTAACCAGCTCCAGTTTGAACAGGCGCCCGCTCAGCAGGCTGCCGTTCAGGTTCCGGGTAACCAGTCGTTAGGAATTCAGCAGCAGTAATGAAGCAACTTTGGTGTGCCGTCAGCCTAATGGCTGGCAGCCTGATGTACTCCAGTGTCGCCCCAGCGGAAGCAACTACCCCTGGGGCGCTCTTGCAACAGATGGAGCAGGCCAGCCAGTCTCTCAGTTATGAATTCGCCTATATCAATGTCTCAAGGCTGGGAATCGAATCCCTGCGCTATCGTCATGCCGTTCTGAACAACAAAGTGTTTGCTCAGCTGTTGCAGATGGATGGCCCGCGCCGTGAGATCATCCAGCGTGGCGGCGAAATCAGCTACTTCGAACCGGGTCTTGAGCCTTTTACTCTGGCTGGCGACCATATTGTCGACTCTCTTCCTTCGCTGGTATATGCCGATTTCCGCAAACTGGCGGAAAACTACGATTTTGTGCCGGTAGGGCGCGCCCGCATTGCAGACCAGATGTGCGAAGTGATCCGTATCGTGGCGCGAGACGGAACGCGCTACAGCTATATTGTCTGGCTGGATAGCGAAACTAAATTGCCTCTGCGGGTAGACTTACTTGATCGCGACGGTGAAACGCTGGAGCAGTATCGGGTTATCAGCTTTGCCGTGGATGAAGGCGTGCGCAGTATGATGCAGGGTCTGGAAAAGGCGACGCTTCCTCCCTCTCTTTCCGTGCCTGCCAGTGGGAAAGCGACCCTTAACTGGAAAGCTGGCTGGGTGCCGATGGGGATGAAAGAGGTGGCGCAGAGCCGCCGTCAGATCCCGTCGTTAAATAAACCCGTCGAGTCACGGCTCTATTCTGATGGCCTGTTCAGTTTCTCAATCAACGTCAGCGCGGCAGATAAAAACAGCGCCTCTCAGCTAATGCGCACCGGACGTCGTACGGTACAGACTGAAATACGTAATAATGCGGAAATAACGGTGGTCGGCGAACTGCCACCCTCAACCGCTAAACGTATCGCAGATGCGGTCACTTTAGGATCGACACCATGATGAGAGAATGGGCTACGGTTGTCTCGTGGCAGAACGGCGTGGCTACGCTGCACTCGGAAATGAAAACCTCATGCAGCAGCTGTTCAGCCCGAAAAGGGTGTGGCAGCCATATGCTGAATAAGCTGGGACCCAAGAATGCGCACGTGATGAAAGTCGCCAGCGCGGAGCCGCTTGCCGCTGGTCAGCGTATTGAACTGGGGATAGCGGAAAAAAGCCTGCTCAGTTCAGCGTTGCTGGTTTATATGACGCCGCTGGTGGGGCTGTTCCTGCTTGCCGGCCTGTTTCAGGCACTGTTCCACAGCGACATGGCCTCTGTTGCTGGCGCCTTATTAGGGGGCGTTGGCGGTTTCATCGTGGCGAAAGGTTTGTCCTCTTATCTGGGGAAATCTGCCTCTTTCCAGCCTGTTATCCTGAGTGTTGCTTTGCCCCCGGACGCGCTGCGCGTTGAAACAGACCGCTGAATCCCTTTTACTGCCGCCTCAGCGGCAGTTATCTCTCTCTGAATCCCTTTTCAACACGCCAGGCGCGCTTTGCAGCGTTGCGCGCAGTAACTCTCTTGCGTGGTGGTTGCGGGCAGAGAACAGAGACAATCTCCAGGTAAATTAACAGGCACAGTTACGAATTTGATGCCCTGCTATGTATGTGAATTCTTTCGTGCAGGGGGCTAACAGTGTAAGATGCGTGCTCATTGATGGCGGGTACATTGCACTCTGTGTTGATAGCTGTGTCCACCGCGAGAATTAAACCGAACGTTTAAGCGAAAATATTCATATAAATGAAGCATATAAGAAACTTTTCTGTCATCGCGCATATCGACCACGGTAAATCTACGCTCTCAGACCGTTTGATTCAAATTTGCGGTGGCCTGACCGAACGTGAAATGGCTGCGCAGGTTCTGGACTCGATGGATCTGGAACGTGAGCGTGGCATTACCATTAAGGCGCAGAGCGTCACCCTCGCTTACCACGCGCCGGACGGTGAAACTTACCAGCTCAATTTTATCGATACCCCAGGCCATGTTGACTTCTCCTATGAAGTCTCCCGCTCGCTGGCGGCTTGTGAAGGTGCGTTGCTGGTTGTGGATGCCGGGCAGGGCGTTGAAGCCCAGACGCTGGCAAACTGCTATACCGCGATGGAAATGGATCTGGAAGTTGTACCGGTACTGAACAAGATCGATCTGCCAGCGGCCGATCCGGATCGTGTGGCGCAGGAAATTGAAGATATCGTCGGGATTGATGCCACGGATGCCGTGCGCTGCTCTGCCAAAACGGGCGTGGGCGTACCGGACGTGCTTGAACGCCTTGTCCGTGATATTCCGCCGCCGCAAGGCGACCCGGAAGGCCCTCTGCAAGCATTGATTATCGACTCCTGGTTTGATAACTACCTGGGCGTTGTCTCGCTGATCCGCGTTAAGAACGGTACGCTGCGTAAAGGCGACAAGGTCAAAGTCATGAGCACCGGCCAGGTGTACAACGCCGACCGTCTGGGCATCTTTACGCCGAAACGCGTCGATCGTGATGCGCTGAACTGCGGTGAAGTAGGCTGGCTGGTCTGCGCAATTAAAGACATTCTGGGCGCGCCGGTAGGGGATACCCTGACGCTGTCGCGTAATCCTGCCTCTAAAGCGCTGCCTGGCTTCAAGAAAGTGAAGCCACAGGTTTATGCCGGTTTGTTCCCTATCAGCTCTGACGACTATGAAGCCTTCCGCGATGCGCTGGGCAAGCTGAGCCTGAACGACGCCTCTCTGTTCTATGAGCCAGAAAGCTCCACGGCGCTGGGCTTCGGCTTCCGTTGTGGCTTCCTGGGCCTGCTGCACATGGAGATCATTCAGGAGCGTCTGGAGCGTGAATACGATCTGGACCTGATCACCACTGCACCGACGGTTGTCTATGAAGTGGCGACTACCGACGGTGAAACCGTCTATGTAGACAGCCCGGGCAAGCTTCCACCGCTGAATAATATTGAAGAGCTGCGTGAGCCAATTGCCGAATGTCACATGCTGATGCCACAGGAGTTCCTGGGTAACGTCATCACCTTGTGTATCGAGAAGCGTGGCGTGCAGACCAACATGGTCTATCACGGCAACCAGGTTGCTCTGACCTACGAAATTCCCATGGCTGAAGTGGTACTGGACTTCTTTGACCGGTTGAAATCCACGTCGCGCGGTTACGCCTCGCTGGATTACAACTTCAAACGCTTCCAGGCTTCCAACATGGTGCGTGTGGACGTGTTAATCAACGGCGAGCGCGTTGATGCGCTGGCGCTGATTACCCACCATGACAACGCGCAGTATCGTGGCCGTGACCTGGTAGAGAAGATGAAAGATCTGATCCCGCGTCAGCAGTTCGACATTGCGATTCAGGCCGCCATTGGTAACCACATTATCGCCCGTTCTACCGTGAAACAGCTGCGTAAAAACGTGCTGGCGAAATGCTACGGCGGTGACGTCAGCCGTAAGAAAAAACTGTTACAGAAGCAGAAAGACGGTAAGAAACGTATGAAGCAGGTGGGTAACGTTGAACTCCCGCAGGAAGCGTTCCTTGCCATTCTCCATGTCGGTAAAGACAGTAAATAAAGCCCCAGGGCTACGAGGGAACTGGAATGGCTAATATGTTCGCCCTGATTTTGGCGATAGCGACCCTGATCACCGGCATTATCTGGTGCTTTGATAAATTTAAGTGGGCTCCGGCCCGTAAAGCTAAACAGGCCGCCGCCGCCGCAGCCGCGGGCAGCGCCGGGGAACAGAATAAAGCCGCCAAACAGCCAGGCTGGGTGGAGACGGCAGCGTCAGTTTTCCCCGTTCTGCTGCTGGTCTTTGTGGTGCGTTCATTTATCTATGAGCCTTTCCAGATCCCTTCTGGATCGATGATGCCGACGCTGCTGATCGGGGATTTCATTCTGGTAGAGAAATTTGCCTATGGAATCAAAGATCCCATCACTCAGACGACGCTGATCCCAACCGGGCACCCTGAACGTGGCGATATTGCTGTTTTTAAATATCCTAAAGATCCGAGCCTGGACTACATCAAGCGGGTTGTGGGCCTGCCGGGTGACCATGTGAGTTACGATCCGCAAAGCAAAACCGTGACCATCAATCCGGCTTGTGCAGAGCAGAATTGTGATAAAGCGGTGCCGGTAACCTATTCCGACGTGCAGCCAAGCGACTTCATTCAGACCTTCAGCGGGTTTGATGGTAACGAAGTGGGCAACGGGTTCTATGAGATGCCGCAGGGCGATTCAATGCGCGGTGGGCTGCGTCTGGCTACCCGCAACGAAACGCTGGGTGAGGTGACTCACCGTATTCTGCTGGTGACGCAGGCGCAAAGTCAGGCAAGCTCTTATTACCAGCAGCCTGGTCAGCCTCAGTCAAGCTGGGTAGTACCAGAAGGCATGTACTTCATGATGGGCGACAACCGCGACAACAGCGCAGACAGTCGTTACTGGGGCTTTGTGCCAGAGAGAAACCTGGTAGGTAAAGCCACAGCCATCTGGATGAGCTTTGATAAGCAGGAAGGGCAGTGGCCAACCGGCGTTCGTCTTAGCCGCATTGGTGGTATTCACTAAGGGTACCTCTGGGTACCGGCAGTAAAATGGGTGGTTGTCCTGCGGGGCAGCCACTGCACACGAAACAGTTTCGTGTTGGCCTGGCCAGCCCTGTTCCGTGTGCAGAACACTTGACGCATTCAGATATTGGTAACACATGAACCCCATCGTAATAAACAGGCTTCAGCGAAAGTTGGGCTACACTTTTACCCATCAGGAACTGTTGCAGCAGGCGCTTACTCACCGTAGCGCCAGCAGTAAACATAACGAAAGACTGGAATTTCTGGGCGACTCGATCCTCAGCTACGTCATTGCTAACGCGCTTTATCACCGTTTTCCTCGTGTTGATGAAGGGGATATGAGCCGCATGCGTGCCACGCTGGTGCGAGGCAACACGCTGGCTGAAATGGCCCGTGAGTTCGACCTGGGCGAATGCCTGCGTCTTGGGCCTGGTGAGCTGAAAAGCGGCGGTTTCCGCCGTGAATCTATCCTCGCCGATACTGTAGAAGCGCTGATTGGCGGCGTCTTCCTGGATAGCGATATTCAGACGGTAGAAAAACTGATCCTCGACTGGTACGCCAGCCGACTGGAGCAGATTAGCCCGGGCGACAAACAGAAAGATCCAAAAACGCGTCTGCAGGAGTATTTGCAGGGTCGCCATCTGCCGCTGCCCTCCTATCTGGTGGTGCAGGTGCGTGGCGAAGCGCATGACCAGGAATTTACTATTCACTGCCAGGTAAGCGGCATGGCGGACCCGGTTGTAGGAACCGGCTCCAGCCGTCGTAAAGCTGAGCAGGCAGCCGCCGAACAGGCGCTGATTAAGCTAGGACTTGAATGAGCGAACAAACCCCCCATTGCGGCTTCATTGCTATTGTAGGCCGCCCAAACGTCGGGAAATCGACCTTACTGAACCAGCTACTGGGCCAGAAGATCTCTATTACCTCACGTAAGCCACAAACCACACGTCACCGTATTATGGGCATCCATACTGAAGGGCCTTATCAGGCAATTTACGTGGATACCCCCGGTCTGCACATGGAAGAAAAAAGGGCGATTAACCGCCTGATGAACCGTGCAGCCAGCAGCTCTATCGGCGATGTTGAGCTGGTGATTTTTGTGGTTGAAGGTACCCGCTGGACCGCCGATGACGAAATGGTGGTCAACAAGCTGAAAGATAATAAAGTGCCGGTTCTGCTGGCGATCAACAAGGTCGACAATATCACCGACAAAAGCATTTTGCTGCCGCATATGCAGTTCCTCAGCCAGCAGATGGACTTTATGGATGTGGTGCCGATCTCCGCTGAAAGCGGCAAAAATGTGGATACCATCGCCAGCATCGTGCGTAAGCGTCTGCCGGAAGCGGTGCATCACTTCCCGGAAGATCACATTACCGATCGCTCACAGCGCTTTATGGCTTCGGAGATCATCCGCGAAAAGCTGATGCGTTTCCTGGGCGCGGAGCTGCCTTACTCCGTTACGGTGGAGATTGAACAGTTTGTGACTAACGCGCGCGGCGGTTATGACATTCATGGCCTGATTCTGGTTGAGCGTGAAGGCCAGAAAAAAATGGTTATTGGCAACAAAGGCGCCAAGATCAAAACCATCGGTATTGAAGCCCGTAAAGATATGGAAGAGATGTTCGAGATGAAAGTGCATCTTGAACTGTGGGTTAAAGTGAAGTCTGGCTGGGCAGATGATGAGCGTGCTCTGCGAAGCCTGGGCTATACCGACGACCTCTGATCCTGATGGAAGGCTGGCAGCGCGCATTCGTCCTGCATGGACGCCCTTACAGCGAGTCCAGCCTGCTGCTCGATATTTTTTCTGAGAATTATGGTCGTATCCGGGTGCTGGCAAAAGGCGCCCGGGGCAAGCGCTCCAGCCTGAAAGGTGCGCTACAGCCCTTTACGCCGCTGCTGGTACGCTGGGGCGGGCGGGGCGAAGTCAAAACGCTCCGTGGCGCTGAACCCATCTCGCTGGCACTTCCTCTCTCTGGTATTACCCTCTACTGCGGTCTCTACGTGAACGAACTGCTGTCACGTGTGCTGGAGCAGGAAACCGCCTTCACCGACCTCTTCTTCGATTATCTCTACTGCTTGCAGGAGCTGGCTGCCGTCACCGCCTCGCCGGAACCGGCGCTCAGGCGCTTTGAGCTGGCAATGCTGGGTCATCTGGGATACGGCGTGGATTTTCTGCACTGTGCGGGCAGCGGAGAAGAAGTCTCTGATGAGATGACCTATACCTATCGGGAAGAGAAAGGATTTATCGCCAGCCTGGTGAAGAGTAACAATACTTTTACCGGCCGCCATATGCGGGCATTAGAAGAGCGAAGCTTCCCCGACAGCGATACGTTGCGCGCAGCGAAGCGCTTTACCCGCATCGCCCTTAAGCCCTATCTTGGCGGAAAACCGCTCAAGAGCCAGGAGCTGTTCCGTCAGTTTGTGCCGAAAAAACGTGCAGGCGTGCAGTCCGGGGAAGAGTAGGGCATTCCGGTCAGCGTCCTGGACGTTGTACACTGTGTTCACTGTTTGCAAATTTCCGAGGATTGTCATGGCTGAACTGTTGTTAGGCGTCAATATCGATCACGTGGCGACCGTGCGTAACGCGCGGGGTACCAACTATCCCGACCCGGTACAGGCGGCCTTTGTTGCAGAGCAGGCGGGTGCCGATGGTATTACCGTGCATTTGCGCGAAGATCGTCGCCATATCACCGACCGCGATGTACGCATTCTGCGTCAGACTATCCAGACCCGCATGAATCTTGAAATGGCCGTGACCGATGAAATGGTCGATATTGCCTGCGAGATCAAGCCGCACTTCTGCTGTCTGGTTCCCGAGAAACGTGAAGAGGTGACCACTGAAGGTGGGCTGGATGTTGCCGGTCAGCTGGAGAAAGTCACCTATGCGGTCACGCGTCTGGCTGAGGCTGGCATTCAGGTTTCCCTGTTTATTGATGCTGACCATCGTCAGATTGATGCGGCAATGGCTTCCGGCGCGCCTTATATTGAAATTCACACCGGTGCCTATGCTGAAGCGGAAGAAGGGCGGGAGCGTCAGGCAGAGTTTGCGCGCATCAGGGATGCGGCTGCCTATGCCGCTGGCAAAGGATTGAAGGTCAATGCCGGACATGGCCTGACCTACCACAACGTGCAGCCGATTGCGGCGCTGCCACAGATGCACGAGCTGAACATCGGTCATGCCATTATTGGCCGGGCGGTAATGAGTGGTCTGGCGGATGCCGTTAAAGAGATGAAGGCGCTGATGCGGGAAGCGCGCCGCTAATGGCTATTCTGGGGCTTGGCACCGATATTGTGGAAATTTCCCGCATCGAAGGGGTCATCTCCCGCTCCGGCGACAGGCTGGCAAAACGTGTGCTCAGCGAAAATGAGTGGGCGCAGTATCAGGCTCACCAGCAACCGGTGCGTTTTCTCGCCAAGCGTTTTGCCGTGAAGGAAGCGGCGGCAAAAGCCTTTGGCACCGGTATTCGCGGTGGTCTGGCGTTTAATCAGTTTGAAGTCTACAACGATGCGCTGGGCAAGCCCGGATTACGGTTTTTCATGCAGGCAGAGGAAGTGGCGAAAAAACTGGGCGTGGTTCACGTTCACGTCACGCTGGCGGATGAGCGTCATTACGCCTGCGCCACGGTGATTATTGAAAGCTGAGCAGAACCCGATTACCGTCCGGGGATCCATGACAGAAGACTCTTGTATTTTTCAGCATAAGTGGTCTGTTTGTCTGAAGCGGTAGCGAGCGCTGTTCGTCTCGCCGGGTGGCCCCGCGCCGCCCGGCTGTTCCCCATTATGCCCCGTGATGCAAAATCACGAACTTCTCCCACAGTGCATCGTTACTTTCACGGTGAGCCGGATCGGTCACAATCGTGTTCACAATAGGGCAAACCTGCTGGCAGGTGGGGGTATCGTAATGACCCACGCATTCAGTGCACCGGCTGGCATCAATCTCATAAATTGCCTCACCCATTGAGATAGCCTGATTGGGACACTCAGGCTCACACATATCGCAATTGATGCATTTCTTAGTGATAAGCAGCGCCATAACTCTCTCAATCAGTATCAGGATAAAGTGCGCGGGTATTATACGCGCCTCACTCCGTCAGACCAGCTTTTTAACCAGCGCTTCGCTGTGCCGGATATGGCTGGAAGCGCGTTCGGGATCGCGTTGGATAAGCGCCATAAACAGCAGGTCGGTCAGCGTCAGCTGCGCGGTGGTAGAGGAGATGGCGGCGCTGCGGGTCATCTGCTCTTCTGCCACCGTGTAGAGGCAATGGGTGGCGCACTGCTGTAGGGTATTGGGCGTAAAGCCGGTGAAAGCCAGTACGTTAGCTCCGGCGCGTTGCGCTTCCTGTGCAGCCAGGTTTATCTCCCGGCGTTCGCCGGTATAGGAGATAGCCAGTAGCAGGTCGCCCGGATTCAGCGCCTGCACGCTGGCCAGCAGGGCATGCATATCCTGCTCGGCCACCGCATTGATGCCTATTTTCATCAGCTTCCAGGAGAAATCTTTCGCCACCAGTCCCGAAGCGCCGATGCCCACCAGCACGATGCGGTTTGCTGAACGGAGCAGGCGCAGCGTCTCCACCAGCATCTCTTCACTGTTGATATCCAGCGTGGCGCGGATAGCGGACTGCTTCTCGGTCAGCAACTTTTCCCCCACCATCTTGAGCGGATCGTCGCTCAGGATCAGGTTATGAACGGTGATGGCATCTTTATCTGCCAGCGACTCACTCAGCGCCAGCTTTAAGGCGGGAAAGCCTTTGTAGCCGAGCTTTTGGGCAAATTTCACTACGCTTGACTGGCTGACACCAGACTCCTCAGCCAGCTTTTGTGAACTGAGGTGACGGGCGTGATCGGGCTGTGAAAGAAGATAATCGGCCAGTCGGCGTTCATTCATCGCCAGTCCCGGATAGAGCTGGCGAATGCGCAGCAGTGAACTCATCGTTATTCCTCTGATTTATCAGCCTGATTGATCGGGTCTGATCATAGCTTGCTGGAGACCTGACTGTCAGTTTATCGTCCGTTGTATCGCATGCCATGATTAAAATTAGCTTAACTCTCTGTTTAGTGCTGCGGATCCTTATCCCGCTTGTCTACACTTACCCGATAAGCAGGCGAACTGGGCAGGTAACCGCTGCTGCTCAATCATATCTCTGCTAAGGTAATCATCTTCCGGGCCGAGAGCATTTCGCCTGTAGTTTTTAAAAGCCGATTAAGGGGATCAACCACCCTGAGGAGTCATGTTTGATAACCGGTCAGGAACGACGCGTAGTATTTTTTGATTTAGATGGCACGCTGCATCAACAGGATATGTTCGGCACCTTTATGCGCTATCTGCTTTGGCGCCAGCCGCTCAACCTGCTGCTGGTGGTGCCGTTGCTGCCCGTTATTGGCGCCGGACTGCTGATTAAAGGGCGTGCGGCTCGCTGGCCGATGAGCCTGCTTTTGTGGTCAATCACTTTTGGGCACAGCGAAAAGAGCCTGACGGCGCGTGAGAATGCCTTTGCGCTGTGGTTCCGTCAACGGGTCACGGCATTTCCGGTGGTGCAACAGCGTCTGACGGAATATCTCAACAGTTCCGATGCCGACGTCTGGCTGATTACCGGCTCACCGCAGCCGCTGGTGCAGCAGGTCTATTTCGACTCCGCTTTTTTGCCCAAGGTAAAACTGATCGCCAGCCAGATGAGCCGTGGCTTTGGTGGGCGTGTTCTCTCCATGCGCTGCTTGGGGCATGAGAAAGTGGCAAGGCTGGAAGAGCAAATCGGTACGCCGTTACAGCTCTACAGCGGCTACAGCGACAGCAAGCAGGACAACCCGCTGCTGTTTTTCTGTCAGCACCGCTGGCGCGTCACGCCGCAGGGTGAACTGCAACAGCTTGAGTAACAGGGTATACTGTGCCGCGATTTTTGGCAGGAGACTCAGGTGAGCGAAAGAGTAAGTGATGAAGTCTGGATGCATCATGCGTTGCAGCTTGCGCGTCGTGCCTGGGAAGAGGGGGAAGTCCCCGTCGGGGCCGTGCTGGTTCAGGGCAACAGAGTGATAGGCGAGGGCTGGAACCGGCCTATTGGTCATCACGATCCTACCGCCCATGCAGAAATTATGGCGTTACGGCAGGGGGGGAAAGTGCTGCAAAACTATCGTCTGCTGGATACGACCTTATACGTGACGCTGGAGCCTTGCGTGATGTGTGCCGGGGCGATGATCCACAGCCGGATTGGCCGTCTGGTGTTTGGCGCGCGTGATGAAAAGACCGGGGCGGCTGGGTCGCTGATGGATGTGCTGGGCCATCCGGGCATGAATCATCAGATAAAAATCGAACAGGGTGTTCTGGCAGAAGAGTGTGCGGGTATGCTGAGCGATTTCTTCCGCCATCGTCGCGCAGAGAAGAAGGCGCTGCGAAAACAGCGTCAGGCACCGGTGGATGGCGGGCTGTAGCGCCAGCGGTGAAAGCCGCCTTCCGGCCATTCCCCGCAGCAAAGGTTTGTAAACAGCTGTCCCAGGCTGGTTTTCCCTTACAGGTATTTATAAACAACTACTGCTCTCAGAAGGAAAGTAGCGAGGCTTACAAACCGCTGCCGTCAAGCAGCCCTTTAAGCTCAGGCAGATCGCCGCCCGGTTAATTGAGGGCTATCTTCGGCTCCACAACCGGATAGCCATCGCCCATTTCCGCTTCATACGCCGCCCGTTGTGCCAGCTTGCGCTCCTGATCCTGCAAATAGCCGACCAGGCTCATCTGATAGAGACGAATATTTTCCACATAATTGTAGGCTTCCTGGCCTCGCGCATAGCCGTAATTAGTCTGGCTGTAATAGCGCTTCTGGCTCAACATCGGTAGCCGCAGCTTAACATCAGCCCAACTGTCCGGATTGCCTTTCTGCTTTTCCGTCAGCTTTCGCACATCAAGCATATGGGCGTAACCCATATTGTAAGCGGCAAGGGCAAACCAGATCCGCTCATCTTCCGGAATGGTTTGCGGCACTTTTTCCATCATGCGCATCAGGTATTCGCTGCCGCCCCGAATACTCTGTTCCGGGTCGGTTCTGTCGCTGACATCCAGGCTTTCAGCCGTGTTGCGGGTCAGCATCATCATGCCGCGTACGCCGGTAGGAGAGGTGGCCTGAGGATTCCAGTGAGACTCCTGATAGGAGATGGCGGCCAGCAGGCGCCAGTCGATGTCGGTAGCGTATTTTTCAAACAGCGGACGAATATCGGGCAGCGTGCCATCAATCGCCCGCAGGAAAGTCCGCGTATCAACATAATCAAACGTACCCACATGGCCGAGATACTTCTCATCCAGCCTGGCCATCGCGCCTTCTTCGCCCATCTGGTTGAAGTAGTCCAGCAGGGCGGCATTCAGGCTGTCATCCCGGTCGCGCTGCATATACCAGGTAATCGGCTCTTCATCCGTGATATCAAAAGCCACAGCCAGCTGAGGATGAATGCGCTGCAACAGAGCAATCGACACAGAATCACCAACGGTGTAATCGAGCTTGCCATCCGCCACAGCTTCCAGCAGGGCGCTGGGACTCTGATCGGTAGAGATAGCCCAGTCGAGATCCGGATACTGGTTCTGCTTGATGCCGCGAAGCGTGGAAAGATAGGCAGAGTCAGAGGCAACCGTCAGCCGGCCATGGATGTCACCGAGGTTCTTTGGCCGTGGCTTGCCCATCCGGTAAACCAGCTGCTGGGAAACGGAATAGTAAGTCGGGCCTGTTCGGAAGTGAGACAAGCGATCGTTGTTATAAATCAGTCCTGCCGCCAGAATGTCCGCTTTATCATCTTCAAGATCGTCAAACAGGTCGCTGAGGTTTTGCCGGACGGTGATTTGCAGCTTTACACCCAGATAATCGGCGAAGCGTTTCGCCAGCTCGTAATCCATTCCGGCCGGGGCTTTATTGACGGTGTAGTAAGTCAGCGGGTTATTTAAGGTGCTGACACGCAGCACGCCCCGTGATTTTATCTGTTCTGTCTGGTCCTGTTGCCCCCCATACCAGGGGATTGATGGCCATAATGCCAGCGCAAGCAACAGGGTGACCAGCCCGATAAACAGATAATTAAATTTTAGGCGTTTCAAATAGTTATCTCTCGGTCGCTCTCAGGTTCTGTCTGTAACGGCAGTATTTGATCTCTATAATGGATCCTGAGCGTGGGGCATTTTGCGCAACTCGGTGCACCTCTGCAACTGAATTCATCCGATATTGTGTGAAATTCAGCCAATTCCCTGGTGCGAGAAATTCCACGCAAACGGTTTCGTAACGGGTGCGGATTCTCTATAATAGCGCCCGCTTTCCCTGTTGCGCCAAAAGTAGCGTCGCCCGACGCTCTGACGAGAGATTTTGATGATGGAAATTCTGCGTGGTTCGCCCGCTCTGTCGGCATTTCGTATTACTAAACTGCTGGCCCGCTTTCAGGATGCTCACCTGCCGGTGAGTGACATTTACGCCGAGTACGTCCATTTTGCCGATGTCAGCGCGCCGCTGTCCGCTGATGAAAAAGCCCGTTTACAGCGCCTGCTGAAATATGGCCCCTCTCTCGCCGAACATACGCCGGAAGGCCGTCTGATTCTGGTTACACCGCGTCCTGGCACCATTTCTCCGTGGTCTTCTAAAGCGACGGATATTGCCCACAACTGCGATCTGCCTCAGGTACTTCGTCTGGAGCGCGGTCTGGCGTTCTATGTGCAGGCTCCTCAGTTGAGTGAAGCCCAGTGGGGCCAGCTGGCTTCTCTGCTGCATGACAGAATGATGGAAGTGGTGCTCAGTGAACTGAGTCAGGCAGAGCAGCTGTTTGCTCATCACCAGCCTTCGCCGCTGCAAAGCGTCGATGTACTGGGTGAAGGGCGCGAGGCGCTGGACAAGGCCAACCGTAAACTGGGCCTGGCGCTGGCCGACGATGAAATCGACTATCTGCTGGCGGCTTTTGAGAAACTTGGGCGCAACCCGAACGATATTGAGCTTTACATGTTTGCCCAGGCAAACTCCGAGCACTGCCGTCACAAAATTTTTAACGCCGACTGGATTATTGATGGCGAGCAACAGCCTAAATCGCTGTTCAAAATGATCAAAAACACCTTCGAGAAAACCCCCGATCACGTGCTCTCTGCTTATAAAGACAACGCAGCGGTGATGGAAGGCTCGCAGGTGGGGCGCTTCTATGCGGATGCAGAACGGGGCCAGTACGATTTCCACCAGGAAGAGACGCATATCCTGATGAAGGTGGAAACGCATAACCACCCGACGGCCATTTCACCCTGGCCGGGAGCCGCAACCGGTTCCGGCGGGGAGATCCGTGACGAAGGCGCAACGGGCCGTGGCGCTAAACCTAAAGCGGGCCTGGTGGGCTTCTCGGTCTCTAACCTGCGTATTCCGGGCTTTGAACAGCCGTGGGAAGAAGATTTCGGTAAACCAGAGCGCATTGTTACGGCGCTGGATATCATGACCGAAGGCCCGCTGGGCGGCGCGGCGTTCAACAACGAATTTGGCCGTCCGGCCCTGAACGGCTATTTCCGTACCTATGAAGAGCAGGTGAACAGCCACAACGGCGTTGAGCTGCGCGGCTACCACAAGCCCATTATGCTGGCGGGCGGCATTGGCAACATCCGTGCTGACCACGTGCAGAAAGGCGAAATCACCGTGGGGGCCAAACTGATTGTCCTGGGTGGCCCGGCGATGAATATCGGCCTGGGCGGCGGAGCGGCTTCCTCTATGGCTTCTGGCCAGTCTGATGCCGATCTCGATTTTGCTTCCGTACAGCGCGACAACCCGGAGATGGAACGTCGCTGTCAGGAAGTGATTGACCGCTGCTGGGAGCTGGGTCAGGACAACCCGATCCTCTTTATCCATGACGTTGGTGCAGGCGGGCTTTCCAACGCCATGCCGGAGCTGGTGAGTGATGGCGAACGCGGTGGCCGCTTCAATCTGCGCGATATTCTGAATGATGAGCCAGGCATGAGCCCGCTGGAAGTCTGGTGTAACGAGTCTCAGGAACGTTACGTGATGGCGGTGGCGCCCGAGAAGCTTGCACTGTTTGATGCCCTCTGCAAACGTGAGCGCGCACCTTATGCGGTGATCGGAGAAGCCACGGAAGAGCTGCATCTGTCGCTCTCCGACAGCCATTTCGATAACAAACCTATTGATATGCCGCTGGATGTCCTGCTGGGGAAAACCCCGAAAATGACTCGCGACGTCAGCACGCTGAAGGTGCAGGGCCAGCCGCTGGCACGCGAAGGGATCACTGTCGCCGATGCGGTGAAGCGCGTGCTGCACTTGCCTGCGGTTGCAGAAAAAACATTCCTCATCACCATTGGCGACCGTTCCGTTACCGGCATGGTTGCCCGTGACCAGATGGTAGGGCCATGGCAGATCCCGGTGGCCAACTGCGCGGTGACCACCGCCAGCCTGGACAGCTACTACGGTGAAGCGATGGCGCTGGGCGAGCGCGCGCCTGTTGCGCTGCTGGACTTCGCTGCTTCAGGCCGTCTGGCCGTAGGCGAGGCGCTGACTAACATTGCCGCCACGCAGATTGGTTCGCTTAAGCGCATCAAGCTTTCGGCAAACTGGATGGCGGCAGCTGGCCACCCAGGTGAGGATGCCGGACTCTATGAAGCGGTGAAGGCCGTGGGTGAAGAACTTTGTCCGGCGCTGGGTATCACTATCCCGGTGGGCAAAGACTCCATGTCGATGAAAACCCGCTGGCAGCACGGCACTGAACAGCGTGAGATGACTTCTCCCCTGTCGCTGGTGATCACCGCCTTCGCCCGTGTGGAAGATGTTCGCCGTACCGTAACGCCTCAGCTTCAGCCGCAGCAGGAGAATGCCCTGTTGCTGATCGATCTTGGGCAGGGCAGGAATGCGCTGGGCGCAACCGCGCTCTCTCAGGTTTATCGTCAGCTGGGGGATAAGCCTGCCGACGTCCGCGATGCAGAGCAGCTGGCTGGCTTCTTTAACGCCATGCAGGCGCTGGTGGCTGCTGGCAAACTGCTGGCTTATCACGACCGTTCCGACGGCGGCCTGCTGGTTACGCTGGCCGAGATGGCCTTTACCGGGCACTGCGGCATTGAGGTGGATATCGCTTCTCTGGGCAGCGATGCGCTGGCTGCGCTGTTCAACGAAGAGTTGGGAGCCGTGATCCAGGTTGCTGCTGCCGAGCGTGCTCAGGTTGAGCAGGTATTTGCCGAACATGGCCTGGGCGACTGCGTGCACTTGCTGGGCAAAGCCCTGCCTGGCGACCGCTTCGTCATTACTTCTGGTGAGTCTGCTCTCTACAGCGAAAGCCGCACGACGCTGCGTACCTGGTGGGCTGAAACCACCTGGCAGATGCAGCGTCTGCGCGACAACCCGGCGTGTGCCGATCAGGAACATGAAGCCAAAAAGAACGATCTCGATCCGGGCCTCAACGTTGCGCTGACCTTCAGGCCGGAAGAGGACGTCGCCGCGCCTTATATCGCTACCGGCGTACGTCCGAAAGTGGCTGTTCTGCGCGAGCAGGGCGTTAACTCCCACATTGAAATGGCCGCCGCTTTCCATCGCGCTGGCTACGATGCGGTGGACGTGCATATGAGCGACCTGCTGGCGGGACGCCGTGGACTGGAAGAGTTCCAGACGCTGGTAGCCTGTGGCGGCTTCTCCTACGGGGACGTACTGGGCGCAGGCGAAGGCTGGGCGAAGTCTATTCTCTTCAACTCCCGCGTGCGTGATGAGTTTGAAACCTTCTTCCATCGCCCGCAAACGCTGGCGCTGGGCGTCTGTAATGGCTGCCAGATGATGTCTAACCTGCGCGAACTTATTCCGGGCAGCGAAGCCTGGCCGCGCTTTGTGCGCAACCAGTCCGAGCGCTTTGAAGCACGTTTCAGCCTGGTCGAAGTGGCCGCCAGTCCCTCCCTGATGCTGGACGGCATGGCAGGCTCGCGTATGCCAATCGCCGTCTCTCATGGCGAAGGCTTTGTGGAAGTGCGTGATGGGGCGCACCTGGCTTCCCTGGAGCATAAAGGCCTGGTGGCGTTGCGCTTTGTGGATAACCTCGGCAAGGTGACTCAGCAGTACCCGGCGAACCCTAACGGATCACCTAACGGGATCACGGCGGTCACCAACGAAAGCGGCCGCGTCACTATCATGATGCCGCACCCGGAGCGCGTATTCCGTACTGTAAGCAACTCATGGCATCCGGAAGAGTGGGGCGAAGACAGCCCATGGATGCGCATTTTCCGCAATGCGCGTAAGCAACTCGGCTAAATCCTCTCAAGGGCAACCATCTGGTTGCCCTTATGCTTTGTGCCGCCGGTGTTGCTTTATTGCGACAGAGGGGGTAAATACCTGTCTCCAAAAGGAGACATATAAACTGTTGTTTTTATTGGGTGTCTGCGAATAGTCTTAAGCGTGTTTCTGATTGGCGACAGTTTCTTTTGACCAACAGGTCCGGCTTCTCAGACTATCCAAGTTATGGTAATAAATTCATAATAATTATCAACAACATAAAAATAAAATACTAAGTTGGCACGCTTGTTGCTATTATCTGTGCAGTGGCTCATTCACCTGGTTACGACAGCCCTGCGAAAGCGGTCAAGCGCTTCATAACATCCAGAATGACGCACAATACGGTGCCTGCCGTCCACCAGACCGATAATCGTTCACTTTGTGACGTTATCAAACTTCGGACGCAACGTTGAGTTAGGCACCACCTATTTTCTGTGATGATGACTATCCTCACAGCCCGAACGGCAGATTCTCTGAATCTGCCGTTTTTGTTTGCGGCTTCAGCTCCCCACCTGATACGGCTTCAGGCAGCGCTTGCCCGTCCAGAGTGGAACAATTCCCCGCCACCTTCTCTTTTGGAGCACTAATTAATCGGTGCTACACTAAGAAACTTCGCCCTGTATAAACGTATTTCTATGACAAATCCTGCATTTAAACGCGCAAAGCTTGAACTACCGCAGGGGGCCGATAAGCTTTTGCTCCATTCCTGCTGTGCTCCCTGTTCCGGTGAAGTCATGGAGGCTATCCAGGCTTCAGGTATCGATTACACCATTTTTTTCTACAATCCGAATATTCATCCTCACAAGGAGTATCTCATCCGCAAAGAGGAGAACATCCGCTTTGCTGACAAGCAGGGGATCCCTTTTATTGATGCGGATTATGATACGGACAACTGGTTCGCCAGGGCGAAAGGGATGGAGTGGGAGCCGGAGCGTGGGATACGTTGCACGATGTGTTTCGATATGCGCTTTGAACGCACCGCACTCTATGCGGCAGAGAATGGCTTCAGCGTGATCAGCAGCTCTCTGGGGATCTCCCGCTGGAAAGATATGCAGCAAATCAACGATTGTGGCGCGCGGGCTGCCAGCCACTATCCGGGTATGGTTTACTGGGATTACAACTGGCGCAAGCAGGGCGGCGCATCACGTATGATTGAGATCAGTAAGCGTGAACAGTTTTATCAGCAGGAGTATTGCGGATGCGTTTATTCACTGCGTGACAGCAACAAGCATCGAAAAACCATGGGCAGACCTCTGATAAAATTGGGCAAAGTATTCTACGGAAAAGAGAATACAGAGTAACTTCGCCTTAGTGCGTTAACTGAGAGACTCCTGTGAAAAAATGGCGTTTGTTCCCCCGTTCCCTGCGTCAGCTGGTACTGATGGCGTTCCTGCTGGTTTTGCTGCCCCTGCTGGTACTGGCCTGGCAGGCCTGGGAAAGCCTTTCGGCGCTGAGTGAAAGGGCGGCGGATACCAACCGCACCACCCTGACTGACGTCCGCCGCAGCGAGGCGATGGCGAGAACAGCGCTGGAGCTGGAGCGCAGCTACCGGCAATATTGCGTGCTGGACGATCCAATGCTCGCCAACCTCTATCAAACCCAACGCACAAAATATGCTCAGATGCTGGATGCGCAGGCATCGGTCCTGCCCGACAGCCGGATTTCCGATACCCTGCATCGCTCGCTGAACCTGTTAGGTAAAATTAGCTGCGATAACAGTAATCCGGTTAAAGCTTCTGCTACCGCTCTGGAAACCTTCTCTGAAGCGAATGCTCAACTGGTTCAGTCAACGCGCGAAGTGGTGTTCTCTCGTGGTTTGCAGCTGCAACGGGAAATTGCTGAACGCGGCCAGTATTTTGGCTGGCAGGCGCTGATCCTGTTTCTGCTCAGCCTGGGGCTGGTACTGCTGTTCACCCGCATGATCATTGGCCCGGTCAAAGCCGTAGAGAGGATGATCAACCGTCTGGGTGAGGGCAGGCCGCTCAGTCATAATCTTGCCTCTAAAGGCCCGCGCGAACTGCGTTCGCTGGGACAGCGCATCCTCTGGCTCAGTGAACGGCTGGCCTGGCTGGAGTCGCAGCGGCATGAATTTTTGCGGCACATCTCTCATGAACTGAAAACGCCGCTCGCCAGTATGCGTGAAGGCACAGCGCTGCTGGCGGATGAGGTGGTCGGCGCCCTGACGCCCGATCAGCTGGAGGTGGTCACCATTCTGGATCAGAGCAGCCGCCATCTGCAACGGCTGATTGAACAGCTGCTGGACTACAACCGCAAACTCTCTGAAGCGCCCGTGGCGATGGGCGAGGTACAGCTGGAGCCACTTATCAGCAGCATCGTCAGCTCACACAGCCTGACGGCCAGGGCCAAAATGATGCAAACCGAGGTTACCCTGCCGGTAACGGCCTGCCGGGCTGACGCCACGCTGCTGACCCGCGCCATCGATAATCTTTATTCGAATGCGATACACTACGGCGGGGATTCCGGTACTATCTGGATCCGCACTCAGCAGCAGGGCCGGAAGGTATTGATTGAAGTCGCAAATACCGGCAGCCCGATCCCGGAAAGTGAAAAGAAAATGATTTTTGAGCCTTTTTTCCAGGGGAATCAGCAGCGCAAAGGGGCGGTGAAGGGCAGTGGGCTGGGCCTCAGTATCGCCAGAGACTGTATTCATCGTTTGCAGGGCGATTTACAGCTGATAACGACTGACCAGGCTGATGTCTGTTTTCGTATTGAACTCAACGCCATTGTCGGGAATGCATAATAATGAGAAAGCGCGCTTTTTCCGCAGCCGTTACTTTGCTGGCGCTGTTGCTGGCAGCCTGTAGCAGCAAACCTCCCGAATCGGCCCTGACCGTTAACGGAAAACCGCTGGCGGAGCCAGAAATCAAAATTGTCGATTTCCAGCTGGTTGATTGTGAACGTATCTGGGAGATCGACACAAGCAGAGCGATCTCCAACTCGCTTTACTGGCTGCGGAGCATGGACTGCGCCGTGCGCCTTTCCCCGACAGAAGCGCGTGCAGAAGCCCGCCGCTGGCCCGCCAACAACTGGCAAAGCGCCTTTAAGCAGGGGGTGCTATTAGCCAATGGCAACGTTACGCCGGTGGAAAGAAGACAATTTATGCTGCGTCTGGATGAGTTTAGCGCCAGTTTTCCTTCCTCCGTCAGACCGCTGATCCAGCTCTGGCGTGAAGACCAGATGGGGCTGCTGCAACTTTCCGAAGAGCGAACCCGGTATCATCATCTGCAACAAACCAGTGATGCAGAGCTGGACGCTCTGCGGCGGCAGCAGGTCCAACTGAATGCTGAACTCAATGTGACCCGGCGTAAGCTGGAATCCTTAACCGATATCGAACGACAGCTCTCTTCCAGACGCTCACCCGATAGCTCTGATAACAGCCATACAGAGAAAAGCGACGGAACAGAAACCACGCCCCCGGTATCAACCTCAGAGGATGCGGCCCAGCCATGATCAAAAAATCAGCCAATTTACTGCTGGTAGACGACGATCCCAGCCTGTTGAAACTGCTGGGTATGCGCCTGACCAGTGAAGGCTTCACGGTACAGACGGCAGCCAGCGGGCCTGAAGCGCTGCGTCTGTTGCAGCGTGAAAAAATCGATCTGGTGATAAGCGATCTGCGCATGGATGAGATGAACGGCCTGGCTCTCTTCGGTGAAGTGCAGAAACAGCAGCCCGGTATGCCGGTGATTATTCTCACCGCACACGGCTCCATTCCGGAAGCGGTATCCGCTACCCAGCAGGGCGTTTTCAGCTTCCTGACCAAACCTGTTGACCGCGATGCGCTCTACAGCGCTATCGATCAGGCGCTGGCGCACCGCGCGCCGGCCAGCGATGATGCCTGGCGGGAGAATATTGTCACCCGCAGTCCGGTAATGCTGCGTTTACTGGAACAGGCAAGAATGGTGGCGCAGTCGGATGTCAGCGTCCTGATCAACGGGCAGAGCGGCACCGGCAAGGAAATTCTCGCGCAGGCTATTCACGCCGCCAGCCCGCGCGCTGGCCACGCCTTTATCGCCATTAACTGTGGGGCGTTGCCGGAGCAGCTGCTTGAGTCAGAACTTTTCGGCCATGCCAAAGGTGCCTTCACCGGCGCGGTGAGCAGCCGTGAAGGACTGTTCCAGGCGGCGGAAGGGGGCACGCTGTTTCTTGACGAAATCGGCGATATGCCACAGGCGTTGCAGGTAAAACTGTTGCGGGTGCTTCAGGAGCGTAAAGTGAGGCCGCTGGGCAGCAACCACGATCAGGATATCAACGTGCGTATACTGTCAGCCACGCATCGCGATCTGCCAAAAGCGATGGAGAAAAAAGAGTTCCGCGAAGATCTCTTTTACCGCCTCAACGTTGTGAATCTGAAAATTCCGGCATTGCATGAGCGGGCAGAGGATATTCCTCTGCTGGCAAATCATCTGCTGAAGCAGGCGGCAGAACGGCATAAACCTTTTGTGCGCAGTTTTTCCACCGACGCCATGAAGCGGCTGGTGGCTGCCAGCTGGCCGGGTAACGTTCGTCAGCTGGTTAACGTGATTGAACAGTGCGTTGCGCTGACCTCAGCCCCGGTAATTGGCGAAGCGCTGGTAGAGCAGGCGCTGGTGGGGGAAAGTACCGCGTTGCCGACCTTTGCCGAGGCCAGAAATCAGTTCGAACTCAATTATTTAAGAAAGCTGCTACAGATGACCAAAGGCAACGTAACGCATGCCGCACGCCTTGCCGGACGTAACCGCACGGAATTCTATAAGCTGCTGTCGCGACACGAGCTGGATGCCTCTGATTTCAAAGAGTAGTTTTTTCTGTGCCGCATCACGGCTGAGATATGTTAGCTTAACACGCTGAAAAAGAGACAGACCGCGCAGCGGTAGCTGTCCGCTGAACGTATACTGATTAGATTACTCTCCGGCCGCGGAGAGAATGAAAAGGGTCTGCCATGAAAAAAATTGATGCGATTATCAAACCATTCAAACTCGACGACGTGCGTGAAGCGCTGGCTGAAGTTGGGATCACCGGAATGACCGTGACCGAAGTGAAAGGTTTTGGCCGTCAGAAAGGCCATACCGAACTCTATCGCGGCGCTGAGTATATGGTCGATTTTCTGCCGAAGGTGAAGATTGAACTGGTGATTGCTGACGATATCGTGGATACCTGCGTGGAAGCCATTATGAGAACCGCGCAGACCGGTAAAATCGGCGACGGCAAAATCTTCGTCTTTGATGTGGCGCGCGTGGTGCGTATTCGTACCGGTGAGGAAGACGAAGAGGCAATCTGATCTTCGCCTCTTCTGCTTAATGCCAGCCATCGCCGTCCTTTTCAGGGCGGCGATGTCGTTTTTGGGCTTTACAGAACTTTGTGGGGGCCAAAAACTTCATAGTGGATGCGGGAAGAGTCTGTGCCCAGCGTAGTCAGCTGCTGCGCAATATGCTGCATAAAGACCACTGGCCCGCAAAGATAGTAGTGACAGGCCGTATCGCTCAGCTGGCTCTCTATCGGCAGTAAATCCATAATGCCTTCACTGTCATACCTGCCGCTATCCTGCTCAAGGGGCGCGCGATACCAGATATGCTGCGAAAACTGCGGTAGCCGCTGCGCCGTGCTGGCTACTTCCTCCCGGAATGCGTGCCGCTTGCCGTTGTCGGCCGCATGGAACCACTGCACGCGGGAAGGGTGCTGGCGGGAGGCGAGCACATCCAGCATTGCCAGCATCGGCGTCTGGCCAACGCCAGCGGAAATCAGCGTAACCGGCGTCTCTGGAGCGATATCCATAAAGAAATCTCCTGCCGGCACCGCCAGCTGAAGCTCATCACCCAGCCGGGCATGCTGATGCAGCCAGCCAGAAACGGTACCACCCGGCTCATGACGTACGGCAATACGATAGTCACGACCATTCGGCGCGCGGGTCAGGGAGTACTGGCGGATCTCCTGATTAGCGAACGTTTTGTTACGCAGCCAGACGCCGAGATACTGCCCTGGCTGATAATCCGCTACCGGCTTGCCATCTGCCGGGCTGAGAATAAAGCTTTTGATGACTTCACTCTCCACAGTGATTTCGCTGATGCGAAACGTCCGTGGTGTCCGCCAACCCCCTGTTTGGTTCTCCGCCTGCTGATAAAGCTGCGCTTCGCGCTGGATAAACACATTTGCCAGCACGCCATACGCCTCGCCCCAGGCGTTCAGCACCTCTTCCCCTGGGCTTAACATCTCATCCAGCGTGGCCAGCAGATGCCTGCCCACTATCTGATACTGATCGGGCTGAATGGCAAAGCTGGTGTGCTTTTGCGCTATTTTCTCTACTGCCGGTAACAGAACCGCAAGATTTTCAATATTGCTGGCATAGGCGCAGATGGCATTAAACAGCGCTTCACGCTGGTTGCCGTTACGCTGGTTGCTCATATTAAAAATATCTTTCAGCTCCGGGTTATGGCTGAACATGCGATCGTAAAAATGGGCAGTGAGGCTGGGACCTGTGGCCAGCAGCGCCGGAATAGTGGATTTAACGATGGCGATAGTTTTAGCGTCTAACATAGGTGACTCCCTGCGGGGTTTCTAAAGTTGCATTTTAAATACATCTTATAGCTCTTTAACATGCATTGTAAATGCACCTTTAGTTAGCAGGGAGATTTAACGCTGCGATCGGTGCTGCAAAGATGAAAAATCCACAGGTTGGAGATGATGAAAATTCCCGCTGTAAAGGGTTGCAAAAACCGTATAAAACCCTTGCCAGACGGCAGGCCAATCGTTTGCGTATAAAACACGCTTTGTGGCTACCCTTCAGCAGGTAAAACAGTTTACACTGATGGCCTTCGCCCACACGGGCCGTTCAATACCGAATATTTTGTTAGCCAGTCAGGAGATGCGGATGCTAAAGCGTGATATGAATATTGCCGACTATGATGCCGAGTTATGGCAGGCAATGGAGCAGGAAAAAGTGCGTCAGGAAGAGCACATTGAACTGATTGCTTCAGAAAACTACACCAGTCCACGTGTCATGCAGGCGCAGGGTTCTCAGCTGACCAACAAATATGCCGAAGGCTATCCGGGCAAGCGCTACTACGGCGGATGTGAGTATGTCGATATCGTTGAGCAACTGGCGATTGACCGTGCAAAAGAGCTGTTTGGCGCTGATTACGCTAACGTCCAGCCGCACTCCGGCTCTCAGGCTAACTTCGCTGTTTACACCGCGCTGCTACAGCCGGGCGACACCATTCTGGGGATGAACCTGGCACATGGCGGTCACCTGACCCACGGCTCTCCGGTAAACCTCTCTGGTAAGCTCTATAACGTGGTGCCTTACGGCATCGACGAAACCGGCAAAATCGATTACGAAGATCTCGCTGCACAGGCTCAGAAACACAAGCCTAAAATGATTATTGGTGGTTTCTCCGCCTACTCCGGCATCTGTGACTGGGCAAAAATGCGCGAAATTGCAGACAGCATCGGGGCCTGGCTGTTTGTGGATATGGCGCACGTGGCTGGCCTTATCGCCGCTGATGTCTATCCAAACCCGGTTCCTCATGCCCATATCGTGACCACCACTACCCATAAAACCCTGGCGGGTCCGCGTGGCGGCCTGATCCTGGCAAAAGGCGGTGATGAAGATCTCTATAAAAAGCTGAACTCTGCCGTGTTCCCCGGCGGCCAGGGCGGCCCGCTGATGCATGTGATTGCCGGTAAAGCGGTAGCGCTGAAAGAAGCGATGGAGCCTGAGTTCAAGGTTTATCAGCAGCAGGTGGCGAAAAACGCTAAAGCGATGGTGGAAGTGTTCCTGGAGCGCGGCTACAACGTGGTTTCTGGCGGCACCCATAACCACCTTTTCCTGCTGGATCTGGTTGATAAAAACCTGACCGGTAAAGAAGCGGATGCCGCTCTGGGTCGCGCTAACATTACCGTGAACAAAAACAGTGTGCCAAACGATCCCAAAAGCCCGTTTGTGACTTCAGGTATCCGTATTGGTTCGCCTGCCGTGACCCGTCGTGGCTTCAAGGAAGCAGAAGTCCGTGAATTAGCTGGCTGGATCAGCGACATTCTTGACAATATCGGCGATGAAGGCACCCAGGAACGGGTTAAGAAGCAGGTTCTGGAAATCTGTGCGCGCTTCCCGGTCTACGCATAACAACGCGTAATGTTCCGGCAGTTGTAAGCGACATTAACGGGGCCTCTGGCCCCGTTAATTGATCTTAAGCCTGACCTCTGAGAAAGTAGCGCTCAAAACCGGAGGGAACATGGCGATTCGTTCAGCATACTGGCTCGGTCTGGGCTACTTTACCTATTTTTTTGCTTACGGCGTCTGGCTCCCTTTCTGGGGCGTATGGCTGAAAGGCAGCGGCCTTGAGCCGGAAAAGATTGGCCTGCTGCTGGGCTGTGGCATGATTGCCCGTTTCCTTGGCAGCCTGTTGATTGCCTCCCGCGTTACCCATCCTGCCCAACTGATCACCGCGCTGCGCCTGCTGGCGATGCTGACGCTGTTTTTTGCGCTCAGCTTCTGGATAAGCGCTTTCTGGATCTGGCTGCTGCTGGTAATGGTCGGCTTTAACCTCTTCTTCTCTCCTCTGGTTCCCCTGAGCGATGCGCTGGCCGCCACCTGGCAAAAACAGATAGGAATGCCCTACGGGCCGGTGCGGCTGTGGGGGTCGCTGGCCTTTGTTATCAGCTCGGCGTTAACGGGCGTCCTGGTCAGCGCTTTCTCCACGCAGGCTATTCTGGTGATGCTCTGTGCCGGCATCGTCGCCATGACGGGCGGCATGCTGTTACGGCCTTCGGTGATGCCGCTGGGGGGTGTCAAACAAGTTGAGCGGGCGGGCTGGAGAGAGTGGCGACGAATGCTGCAAGAGAACGCGGTCTGGCGGTTCCTGCTCTGCGTGACGCTGATGCAGGGCGCGCATGCGGCCTACTATGGCTTCAGTGCTATCTACTGGCAGGAGGCGGGCTATTCGGCCAGCGTGGTCGGTTATCTCTGGTCACTGGGCGTGGTGGCGGAAATCGTGGTATTCGCCTCCAGTAACCGCCTTTTCCGCCGCTGGGGCGCGCGGGATCTGCTGCTGCTTTCAGGCGTGTGCGCCCTGGTGCGCTGGAGCTTGATGGCTTCTACCACCGCCTTACCCTGGCTGATTGTGGCGCAAATCCTGCACTGCGGCAGCTTCACCGTTTGTCATCTGGCGGCCATGCGCTTTATCGCAGCCCGTGAAGGCGGCGAAGTGATCCGCTTGCAGGCAGTTTACTCCGCGCTGGCGATGGGGGGCGGAATAGCGGTGATGACCATGGTCGTTGGCGTGCTGTTCCAGCATCTGCAAGGGAACGTATTTTGGGTGATGGCACTGATAGTGGTGCCAGCCCTGTTTATGCGGCCCAAAGCGGCCTGATCCTGTCAGGACTCCAGCAGCAGCCGGATGCGCTGCTGCTGATGTGCCTGTAGCGGAAGTTCTGCATGGATCAACGGCGGGGAATACAGCGGCAGAGGCGTGGCATAAGGGGTGATCACCAGTGCCGTTCCTTTTGGCGCACTGTTGCGCTGAAATTCCGTCACGTCCAGATATTTGATGTTCAGCGGCAGCAACGTCAGCTCCCGGAGCTGCTGTTCCACTTCCCGCTCCAGCTCAGGGTCTTTGCCGGTTAACAGCAGCACCTGCTTCTCCTGCAAAGCGCTCTCCTGCATCAGCCAGGCACCAAAAATAATGGCGATTAGCCCCATCTCCTCCTGAGAGAAAGTGAGCGCGTACTGTTGTTCAAACCCTGCTACCGCAGCCTGGGTTGTTCGCAACAGCCGGGGATAGAGGCGGGTAACTTCTTCAGTCAGGCTTTGATCGATCCCCACACCAAACAGCGCCCGTTCCAGCGCCTGAGAAAGATGGGTATAAAGCTGATCGCTCAGTCCCCGATCGTCGCTGAAGCGCATGCCGGAAAGAGCCTGAAAACGTTCAATCATCTGGCGGACAGCTTCTAACAGCTGCTGCTCATACTCATGGTGGGCCTCGCTGGCGCTGGGTACATGCATCTGGCTGAACAGCAGGGCTAACAGGCCAGTCTCGCTGCTGTGCGGAGGCGTTTTACCGCGCTTTTGCCAGTGGTGCACAACTTCTTCGGCAACCTGATGCTCAAGGCGGGCGGAGAGCCACGCAAGCTGAGCTTCACTGAATGTGGTGCTGGTCTGACGGCAGAGCGAATGCTGCATAAAAAGTTGCAGGAAATAGCAATCCCGTTCGGTAAATTTGCGTGAAAGCCGCTGCGAGCAGTGTTGCACCAGCGCCAGCAGGTTATGCTCGTCGTAAAGCACTTTCTCTATCTGTTTCTTTCTGAGCTGAAGCTTTACCTGCGGGGCAAAATGTGACTGCACAAATTCAGGGGCAAGCCGCAGCGCCCGGCGCAGCCAGTGAAACAGACACAGCCGCTGATCCAGTTCCGCACCGCTTATCCGGTAGGCTCCTCCAGCTTCCTGTTGCAGGGCAAGCCGGTGATAGCGCTGGATTTCTGCTTCCACCTCCGCTATATCTTGCCGGGTGACTGACCGATCGACCCGATTAATCTCTGAGATTGACTCCAGGGTGACGGTGAGCTCAGGGAGATAAAGCAGTAAAAGCAAATGGCAATGACGTTGCGGACTGGAAAGGGCAGAAGGCTCGGGTGAGGGTAAGCTCATCATCTGCGATCCCAGTAAAAAGTGACATCGCTTAGCATAGCCTGCCTGACCGGCTGTCAGAGAAAAGCAGCCAGTTTTTTTTATAGCTTTCCAGCCAGATCACAGAATTTTTGCCTTATCAGGAGAAGGACGTTAAATTGTTACGTTATAACCTTTCAGTTAAGCTGGCGGCAGCGCTGTTGTCACTAGGGCTGATGCCCTTCGCCTGGGGCCATCCGCACAGCTTTATTGATATGCAAGTGACGCTGGTGCATAAGGAAGATCGCCTCACTGGCCTGAAAATGCACTGGGTGATGGATGAGATAACCTCTGCCGATCTGCTTTACGACGCTGGTCAGGCAAAGCCTGATTCCGTGATATGGAAAAAGCTGGCTGCGGAAGTGATGGCCAACGTGCTGGGGCAGCATTACTTCAGCGAGTTCTGGCACCAGGGGAAACCGGTAAAATTTGATAATTTGCCGCCGGAATATCACCTTTCCCGTCAGGGGCATCAGGCGGTGCTGGACTTTATCCTGCCGCTGGCCGAGCCGCAGCCTCTGATGGGAAAGCGCTATACGTTTTCGACTTTTGACCCAACCTACTTTGTTGATATGTATTACGACTCTGAAAAATCTTTGCATATGCCGCCTGAACTGGCTAACCGCTGCCAGTTCACTTTAAAAACGCCGAAGCCCGATTCCTCCATGCAGGCGTATGCGCTCTCGTTAGATAAAGCTGACGCGCCGCCAGAGGATATGGATCTGGGAAGGCAGTTCGCGCAGACGGTAACCCTGACATGTCGGTAAACTTTTCTCCCTCTCTCGCCAGACGAAGCTGGCTACAGGCCTGGCCGCTGTTTGTAATGGTGCTGGCGTTTAGTGCGGCGGGGTTTGCCGTCTGGCAGCACTGGCCGCAGATCCTGTTGCAAAGCGTGCTGTGGCAGAAAACGCTGCATCATCAAATGACGGCCCTGCTTCAGCAGGTCGCCAGCCAGCCACAGCAGGCGGGGCTGACGCTGCTGGGCTTCAGCCTGCTCTACGGCATATTGCACGCGCTGGGGCCAGGGCATGGGAAAGTAGTGATAGCGACCTTTCTGGCCACGCATCCGACAAAAGTAAAAACCAGCCTGCAACTGACCCTTGCGGCCGCGCTGGTTCAGGGGCTGGTGGCTATTCTGCTGGTCACCCTGATGCTGGTTGTGCTGGGGCTTTCATCACGTCAGCTGCATCTCAGCAGTTTCTGGCTGGAAAAGGCGAGCTATTTGCTGGTGGTGGGGCTGGGTTTGTGGCTCTGCTGGCGCGCCTTGCGCACTATCTGGCAGGCGCTGCGCCCCTCACCGCCAGTCAGGTTCCAGCGCATCATGCCGACCCATCAGCACAGCGAAAGCTGTGGCTGTGGGCATCAGCATGTGCCCGACAATCAGACGCTGGATAAAGCGGTTACGGCAAAAACCAAAGCCATGGTGGTGCTGTCGATGGGGCTTCGCCCCTGTTCAGGCGCGATCATGATGCTGCTGTTTTCAAAGGTGATTGGCGTCTACGGCTGGGGCATTCTGTCGGCGCTGGCGATGGCTACAGGTACGGCGCTGACCGTATCGGCTATGGCGCTGTTGGTTCAGGTTTCCAGAGCGCTGGCGCTGAAGCTGAGCCGGGGGACGCCGCCTGCGGGCTGGCAAAAAGTGGGCTGGTCAGGATTATCTCTGGCTGGAGGCGTAATGCTGGTGGCGACTGGCATGATGCTATGGCTGAGTGCGCAACCGGCGATCTCCGGCGGTATCAGACCGATGTTCTTATAATAAATTTTATGGGAAACAGAGGTAGCAGAAAGGCAGGGCAGTAACAGGGAGGGAGTAACCGGAGCGAACAACACCGCTCCCGGTAAAATAGTGCGGCCATATGGAGAGCAACGGACGAATCGCTTCGCCCAGCAGACAACAGCCCCTCTCCTGTGCGCAGACTCTGCTGCGCACGCCGAATCGCTTCGGCGGCAGGGGAGGTTTAGCGCTTCAGCGCTTCGCTCAACTCTTCACGCATGGAAGCCAGCATCGCTTTCACCACGCGTGGGTTACCGGCAACGATGTTGCCAGAGGTCAGGTAACCGTGGGCACCAACAAAGTCCGTCACCAGACCGCCAGCTTCACGAACCAGCAGTTCGCCAGCAGCAAAATCCCACGGCTTCAGGCCAATTTCAAAATAGCCATCAACGCGGCCCGCAGCTACGTAAGCCAGATCCAGCGCAGCTGAACCGGTACGGCGGAAATCTGCACATTGCGTAAACAGCTTACCTACGATGTTGATGTAAGGTGTGGCGTGCTGCTTCAGTTTGAACGGGAAGCCGGTCGCCAGAATGGTGCCGTCCAGATCGCGTGCGGTGCTGCCGCGCAGGCGATAACCGTTAAGCTGCGTGCCCTGGCCACGAACCGCGCTGAACAGCTCATTGCGCATTGGATCGTAAACCACGGCGACTTCAGTGCGGCCTTTAATGCGCACGGCGATGGAGACGGAGAAGTGAGGAAGACGTTTGATGAAGTTGGTGGTGCCATCCAGTGGATCGATAACCCATTGTACATCCGGGTCTTCACCGGCTAACTCACCACTCTCTTCAGTAATAATGGTGTGTTTCGGATAGGACTTGCGAATCACCTCAATAATCTGGCGTTCGGCGTCGCGGTCAACATTGGTAACGAAGTCGTTGGTGCCTTTCTGGCTCGCTTCGACAGCGTCCGGGGTTTCATAATTCTTGGTAATTAAATTTCCGGCCTTGCGCGCAGCGCGCACGGCAATGTTGAGCATTGGATGCATCGTTATCTCTCACTGGATGTTAAAGAACGGGAAAACGGCGCGGATTATAGCAGGGAGATCGTAAAATGTCCTGAAAATATGATAGCATCCTCAAATTATCTCACAGACATGAATTCCTATGCTGCAGAACATTCGTATTGTGCTGGTGGAAACTTCTCACACCGGCAACATGGGCTCCGTCGCACGCGCGATGAAAACCATGGGCCTGACCAACCTTTATCTGGTTAACCCTCTTGTGAAGCCTGACTCTCAGGCAATAGCGCTGGCTGCTGGCGCCAGCGATGTGATTGGCGAAGCGCATATCGTGGACACGCTCGACGAAGCCCTGAGCGGCTGTAGTCTGGTGGTGGGAACCAGTGCCCGCTCCCGTTCGCTGCCCTGGCCCATGCTCGACCCGCGTGAATGCGGTATCAAGAGCGTAGAGGAAGGGCAGCAGGCGCCAGTTGCGCTGGTGTTTGGCCGCGAGCGTGTTGGCCTGACCAACGAAGAGCTGCAAAAGTGCCATTATCATGTAGCTATTGCTGCTAACCCGGAATACAGCTCGCTGAATCTGGCGATGGCTGTGCAGATCATCGCCTATGAGGTGCGGATGGCGTTTCTGCAATCGCAGGAAACCGCGCAGCCCGAGTATGAAGAGTCACCCTATCCGCTGGTGGACGATCTGGAACGCTTCTATCAGCACATGGAAAAAATGATGGTGAACAGCGGCTTTATTCGTGAAGGCAGTCCGGGCCAGGTGATGAGCAAAATGCGCCGTCTTTATACCAGGGCGCGCCCGGAGCGGGATGAACTGAATATCCTGCGGGGCATGCTTTCTTCTCTGGAAAAGCCTGGCAGCAACAAGTAACGTCTTCAATAGTCAGTGAAAAGTGAGTGAATAGTTGAGTAAATTACTTGGTTAAATACTTGAGTGTTTTACTAGGTTAAATACTTGACCAATTTACTCGGGAATGTCAGACTTGCCTCCATATTTTGTTAACACCCCACCAGGGTACAACTGAGGTCGTTTACGCCATGAGACTGACATCCAAAGGCCGTTATGCCGTTACTGCTATGCTTGATGTTGCGCTGCACTCTCACCAGGGGCCAGTGCCATTAGCTGATATTTCAGAGCGTCAGGGTATCTCCCTCTCTTATCTGGAGCAGCTCTTCTCTCGTTTGCGTAAAAACGGCCTGGTGGCCAGCGTTCGTGGTCCGGGCGGTGGTTATCTGTTGGGTAAAGCATCGGATGCCATTGCTGTCGGCGCGGTGATCACTGCCGTGGATGAATCCGTTGATGCGACCAAATGTCAGGGTAAAGAGGGATGTCAGGGCGGCGAACGTTGCCTGACTCATGTGCTCTGGCGTGACCTGAGCGAGCGCATTAGCGACTTCCTTAACAACATCACTCTTGCCGAGCTGGTCAACAACCAGGATATTCTGGATGTGGCCGATCGTCAGAACAACACTGAAAAAGCGCGCGTCTCTACTGGCCGCGTGCATGAAACTATTAACGTCAATCTGCGTGCCTGATTGTCGCCTGAGGCGAACCTGTCACCTGTAGCCTGCTGGCTCAGGCGACAGTCACCGCCAGTGGTGGCGGAATAACTTTATCATCGGTACGCAGTGAATGACTTACATTTTGCCCTGATGTATGGAGTTCAAGCGCAATGAAAGTACCGATTTACTTCGATTATGCCGCCACAACCCCTGTCGATCCTCGTGTTGCCACCAAAATGATGGCGTGCCTGACCCTGGACGGCACCTTCGGAAATCCCGCTTCCCGTTCTCACCGTTTTGGCTGGCAGGCTGAAGAGGCGGTGGATGTGGCCCGTAATCAGGTCGCCGATCTGATTGGTGCCGATCCACGTGAAATTGTCTTTACCTCTGGCGCAACCGAATCGGATAACCTCGCTATCAAAGGGGTAGCGCACAGCCTGCGTGAGAAGGGCAACCACATCATCACCAGCCAGACCGAGCATAAAGCGGTGCTGGACACCTGCATTCAACTTGAACGCGAAGGGTTTGAAGTAACTTATCTTGCGCCGGAAAGCAACGGCGTGATCGATCTGCAAAAGCTCCAGGCCGCGATGCGCGAAGAAACCATTCTGGTCTCTGTTATGCAGGTGAATAATGAAACCGGCGTGGTGCAGGATCTGGCCAGAATCGCTGAGCTTTGCCAGTCGCGGGGGATCCTTTTTCACTCTGATGCTACCCAAAGCGTTGGTAAGTTGCCGCTGGATGTCAGCACGATCCCGGTCGATCTCCTCTCTTTCTCCGCGCACAAGCTCTATGGCCCAAAAGGGATCGGCGGATTATACGTGCGGCGTAAACCACGTATCCGGCTGGAAGCGCAGATCCACGGTGGCGGACATGAGCGCGGAATGCGATCCGGTACGCTGCCTGTGCATCAGATTGTGGGGATGGGCGAAGCGTTTCGTATTGCGAAAGAAGAGATGCAGAGTGAAATGGCCCGTCTGGGTGAACTTCGCCTCAAACTCTGGCAGGGTCTCTCAGCTATAGAAGAAGTCAGTCTCAATGGCGATCTGGCTGCTGGCGCGCCAAATATCCTCAACGTCAGCTTTAGTTTTGTGGACGGCGAATCGCTGATCATGGCCCTTAAGGATCTGGCGCTCTCTTCAGGATCTGCCTGTACTTCAGCCAGTCTGGAGCCTTCTTACGTGTTACGCGCTTTGGGTATCAACGACGAACTGGCACACAGCTCGCTGCGTTTCTCCCTGGGACGATTCACCACGGAGGAGGAGATCGACTACGCCATTCAGCTGGTGCAGAAGTCGACAGGCCGCCTGCGGGCGCTTTCCCCCGAGTGGCTGGCGTTCAAATCCTCCGGACGAGACAGCCATAATCTTGCTGTTCACGGCTGATTTTAATACTTTGTAAAAGAACCCCAACGGGCTGAATGTTGATTCAGCCCGTTTTTCCATGTTTTCTCAAAGTCTGAGTTAGACGAAAGCCAATAAAGGTTTATTGTAGTGACCGACCGTTTTAAGGACGGAAAATCATTGAACCCTGTAAGGAGCCATGCGATGACAACCACACCAATGAAAATAACACTGTCAACGGCAGCGGCAGACGCACGCTGGGGCGAAAAAGCGACCCTGACCAGTAACGACAGCGGGATGACTATTCATCTCACCGGCAGCGATCCCCTCATTACCATTCAGCGTGCAGCACGCAAAATTGATGCCCAGGGCATTCGTCACGTTGCGCTCGAAGGCGAGTGGGATTTAGAGAAAAGCTGGGCCTTCTGGCAGGGCTATCGCAGCCCGAAAGGAGAGCGTACCGTTGAGTGGGCCGCACTGAATGAGAGCGATCGCGCGGAATTTGATCGCCGGATGAAAATCATCAACTGGGTGCGCGATACCATCAATCTGCCAGCGGAAGATCTCAGCCCTTCGCAGCTGGCGCAGAGAGCCGTAGATTTGCTGAGTGAAGCGGGTGGTGAGGCGGTGAGCTATCGCATCACCAAAGGGGATGACCTGCGTCAACAAGGCTATATGGGACTGCACACGGTAGGCCGGGGATCAACCCGCAGCCCGGCGCTGCTGGCGCTCGATTTCAACCCTACAGGGGATGAAAATGCGCCTGTTTTTGCCTGTTTGGTAGGTAAGGGCATTACTTTTGATACCGGCGGCTACAGCCTGAAGCCCAGCGGCTCCATGGATTCCATGAAGTCTGACATGGGTGGCGCAGCTACACTGGCAGGCTCGCTGGCGTTAGCTATCAACCGTGGTTTAACCAAACGCGTCAAGCTATACCTTTGCTGTGCCGACAACATGGTCAGCGGCAATGCGTTCCGCCTGGGAGATATCATCAGCTATCGCAATGGCAAAACCGTTGAAGTGATGAACACCGATGCAGAAGGGCGACTGGTGCTGGCCGATGGCCTGATTGATGCCAGTGAACAAAATCCTGAACTGCTGATTGATGCTGCCACCCTGACCGGTGCGGCTAAAACGGCGCTGGGCAATGACTATCACGCCCTGTTCAGCTTTGATGATGAGCTTGCCCGGTCGTTGCTGAGCAGTGCCGAGAGTGAAAATGAGCCATTCTGGCGCCTGCCGCTGGCGGAGTTCCATCGCAGCTATCTGCCTTCTAACTTTGCCGATCTGAATAATATCGCTGCCCCTGCCCACACGGCTGGTGCCAGCTCAGCGGCAGCGTTTTTGTCACATTTTGTGAAAAATTATCAGAAAGGCTGGCTGCATATCGACTGTTCCGCAACCTACCGTAAAGGCGCCGTTGACCAGTGGTCTGCTGGTGCAACGGGGCTGGGCGTGCGTACCGTGGCGGATCTGCTGCTGAAATAGAGGCCGCCCTGGCGGCTTTAAGCGGCAGAGAAGAGACGAGCAGCTTCTGGCTGCTCTCAGAATGGCAGCAAACAATTTGAGGCAGCGCTGAGCTGCCTTCAGAGGCGGGGCATTCCCGCCCGCGTGATAAGCGGAACGAATAAATGAACGGATCCAATCAGCGCCTTGAAGAGGTGCTTAAACTGGCGGCAACCGAACCCGCCCACCGGCCTGAGTTTTTCACTCTGCTTATGGATGCCAGCGTCTGGGTGCCAGGTGAAAGCCCGGACCAGGCGCAGGTGACAGCAGAGACTCCGGTTGACCTCCAGCACTGGGAAAAAGATGACGGCACCAGCATCATTCCCTTTTTCACCTCTGTAGAGGCGCTGGAACAGGCGGTGACAGAGGAACAGCCGTTTCTGGTGATGCCGGTGCGCACGCTGTTTGAAATGACGATGGGAGAGACGTTGTTCCTCAACCCGAAACTGCCCGCTGGCAAAGAGTTCTCTCCGCGGGAAATCACCAGTCTGTTAGGGGAGGGCGCTAATGCCCTGAGCCAGCAAACTGTGCTGGAGGGCGGAACCTCACTGCTGTTGTCAGAAATTGCTGAACCGCCAGCACAGATGATCGACTCCCTGACCCAGCTGTTTGCCAAATACAAGCAGGTACGCCGAGCCTATGTTGCCCATATTAAAGAGTCTTCTGAAGAGAAGCCGAACCTGCTGATAGGCATTGAAGCCGAGAGTAATATAGAGACGATTATTCAGGCGGCAGGCAGCGTGGCAACAGATACTTTGTTAGAAGATGAGCCGGTTGATATTTGCGAAGTGGTAGAGAATGAGAAAGGCATCAGCCACTTTTTCACCGCACACATTACGCCGTTTTATGAGCGTAAATGGGGAAGTTTTCTGCGGGAATTCAAGGTAAAAAACATCCCTTCATAGCCCATCAGTGCTGGCACACTCTCTGCCTGAGTAGCTGAGTAGCTGAGTAGCTGAGTAGCTGAGTAGCTGAGTAGCTGAGTAGCTGAGTAGCTGAGTAGCTGAGTAGCTGAATAACTGAGTAACTGAGTAACTGAGTAACTGAGTAGCTGAGTAACTGAGTAATTCAGTGGCGGCCAGTAGAAAGTCAGCTGGCCGGGAGTAGCGTTAATCCGGGAAAGGCGAATCGCAGCCGTACTTAGCAAGGCGTATCCTGCAAGGAGACGCCTTTTTCTTTGCTGCCTGCTCAGCCAGTGGCGATGGGCAGGTCATCACGGCTTCCCCATTCACCCCAGGAGCCGTCATAGAGCTTGACGTTTTCAACGCCCAGGGAATTCAGCGCCAGGATCACCACCACAGCCGTGACGCCTGAACCGCAACTGGTGACAATCGGCTGCGTCAGGTCAACGCCTTGCTGGCTGAAAATCTCTCTGAGAGCGGAGGCCGGCTTAAGCTCTCCGTTTTCTACCAGCGAATTCCACGGGACGTTAAGACTCCCTGGAATGCGGCCACGATGCAGACCCGGACGAGGCTCATCCACTTCACCCCGGAAGCGGTTTGCCGCTCTGGCATCCACAATCTGCGCACCGCCCTCATGGCTGATCAACAGTACGTCCGTCAGCCGCTTCACCACCTTCTGGTCAAAGCGGGCTTCAAATTCCCCTTCCGGAAGCTCAACAGCACCGCTATCCAGCGTAAGTCCCGCTTCTTCCCAACCTTTAAGGCCGCCCGCCAGAATCGAAACCTTAGCCACGCCAAACTCGCGCAGCATCCACCAGGCTCGGGGGGCCGAGAAGAGATTTCCTTCATCGTAAACCACAAGGTGTTTGTCGCTGCTTACGCCAAGCTCCCGCATCGCTACGGCAAAGGATTCGGCCCTGGGTAACATATGAGGATAAAGGCTGGTGTGATCCGACAGCGCTTCAATATCAAAGAACGGCGCGCCCGGCAGATGCTTAGCCAGATACTCAGCCTGAATATTTCTCACGCTTTCCTGTCCCGGCGGCAGCATGCGCGCATCTAAAATTTGCAGATCCGGGTCAGTAAGGTGTTCAGCAAGCCACCCGACGGTGACAAAGAAGGAGGATGACATGACGGCCTCGCTTTAAGGAATGTAAGAGATGACCGTCAGTGTTAACCATCTTATGCGCCATCACAAGGGGTTCCGGAGTGGCCGGTTGTTATTCCTTAAGAAGTTGAAGGCACTACGCAAATATCAGCGCAAATCCACCGCAAAACAGCATAATATTACGGCACAGTTCTGAAAGATCACCTGGCGGGCTATCCGCAGGGCAGCAAGCCAGGTAATCTTTCAGCCTGAATCCAATGGCGGGTTGCAGTAACAGGTAAGAATTTACTAAACCACTGCAATGTTGTGGATTTTAAGATCGCGTTTTTTACTAAATTGTTGAATATCCGGTAGGCAAGGGCGGCGATGCCCCCTATAATCGGCGCCATTTTCCAGGCCGGAGAGCCTTTTCACCGGTCAAACTCGACATCAAACAGGGGTCCATATGACTATCGAACGTACTTTTTCTATCGTAAAACCGAACGCGGTGGCAAAAAACGTTATTGGTGCCATCTTCAACCGTTTTGAAAGCGCTGGCTTCAAAATTGTCGGCAGCAAAATGCTGCACCTGAGCAAAGAGCAGGCTGAAGGTTTCTACGCTGAACACCAGGGCAAGCCGTTCTTCGACGGTCTGGTAGAGTTCATGACTTCTGGCCCGGTTGTGGTCTCTGTGCTGGAAGGCGAAAACGCTGTTCAGCGTCACCGTGACCTGATGGGCGCCACTAACCCGGCTAACGCTCTGGCAGGCACTCTGCGTGCAGATTACGCAGACAGCTTCACTGAAAACGCAACCCACGGTTCTGACTCTGCTGAGTCTGCTGCGCGCGAAATCGCCTATTTCTTCGGCGAAGGCGAAGTGTGCCCACGCACTCGCTAAGAGAATAATTACCTGACGTGAAGCGCAGGGCGTTTACAATTTATTTCCGTGACGCACTTTAACCTGTAGCCACACGCTTGTATGATAATGCGCCCCTGACCTGAGCTTGCTCAGCAGGGGCGTTTTATCTACTTCCCATTCCCCAGAGCCATAACGTGTAATAACGAGGCCAGAGAAAATTATGTCTGAATCTATTGTGAGTCCGTCGTCCGCATCCGTTGTTGTTGCCACGCCAAAAAAAGAAAAAATCAACCTGCTCGATCTGAACCGCCAGCAAATGCGCGAGTTTTTCGCCAGTCTGGGCGAGAAGCCGTTCCGTGCCGATCAGGTGATGAAGTGGATCTATCATTACTGCTGTGATGATTTTGATGAAATGACGGACATCAACAAAGTTTTCCGTGGCAAGCTGAAAGAGCTGGCCGAAATCCGCGCTCCTGAAGTTGCAGAAGAGCAGCGTTCTGCCGATGGCACCATCAAATGGGCAATCACCGTAGGCGGGCAGCAGGTTGAAACGGTCTATATTCCCGAAAAAGATCGTGCCACCCTGTGCGTTTCCTCCCAGGTAGGCTGCGCACTGGAGTGCAAATTCTGCTCCACCGCACAGCAGGGCTTTAACCGTAACCTGCGTGTTTCCGAAATTATCGGACAGGTCTGGCGGGCGGCTAAAATCATTGGTGCCTCTAAAATCACCGGCCAGCGTCCCATTACCAATGTGGTCATGATGGGTATGGGTGAACCGCTGCTTAACCTGAATAACGTAGTGCCCGCGATGGAAATCATGCTGGATGATTTCGGCTTTGGTTTATCAAAACGACGCGTGACGCTTTCCACTTCAGGCGTGGTGCCTGCGCTGGATAAACTCGGTGATATGATTGATGTCGCGCTGGCTATCTCCCTGCATGCGCCCAATGACGCCATTCGTGACGAAATTGTGCCGATCAATAAGAAATATAATATTGAGACCTTCTTAGGCGCAGTGAGTCGTTATATTGCCAAATCTAATGCTAATCAGGGCCGCGTAACGATTGAGTATGTCATGCTCGATCACGTTAACGACAGCACGGATAACGCCCATGAGTTGGCCGCGCTGCTGAAAAACACGCCATGTAAAATCAACCTGATCCCCTGGAACCCCTTCCCGGGCGCACCTTATGGCCGCAGTTCCAACAGCCGCATCGATCGCTTTTCTAAAGTGTTGATGGATTACGGTTTTACCACTATTGTGCGTAAGACGCGTGGTGACGACATTGATGCCGCCTGCGGACAGCTTGCCGGCGAGGTGATTGACCGTACCAAGCGTACGCTGCGCAAAAAAATGGCGGGTGAAGCCATTTCTGTGAAAGCGCTCTGAAACCTGAGCTTCTGCTATCACTGGCGCTGTCAGCCCTGATGTGAAAGGCGTACCATAACGCTGAGTACTTATCAGGAGGTAATATGGGTAAAGGATTCCCATGCTGGCTGGCCGTGCTGCTGCTGGCAGGCTGCGTGGCTGTGCCGCAACGTAATGCACGGGTTCAGACCCGGCTTCAGCTGGGGCTTGATTATCTGTTACTTGATAACCTGCCCGCCGCCCGGCGTAATTTGCAGCAGGCGGAGGAGCTGGCACCAAAAGATTATCGGGTACAGCTGGCGATGGCTCGTTATTACCAGCGTTCAGGAGACTGGACTGAAGCTGGCGGCCGTTATCAAAAAGCACTGCGGCTGGCGGGACAAAACCGTGATGTATTCAATAATTACGGTGCGTTTCTCTGTCTTTTAGGGCAGTATGATGCGGCTCAGCAGCAGTTCAGCAAAGCAGCTGAATTGCCTGAAATCGGCGCTCGCGCTGACGCAAGGGAAAATGCCGGATACTGTTATCTGCTGGCCGGAGAACAGGATAAGGCACGGGCCGCGCTGGTCGAAGCGACACAACACGCTGAGGCCAGGGGCAGAGCACTGCTGGCAGAAGCCGAAAGGCGATTTGGAAAGCATGAGCAGGAGGTAGCGCGTCTTCTGCTAGATACTTATCAACACAACTTTGCTGCTTCGGCAGAAAGTTTGTGGTTAGAGATTCGCTTCGCCGCGCTGGCGCAGCAACCTGAAGGCGTAAAGCTTGCGGGAGAGCAACTGGCGCGAAATTTTCCACAATCGATACAGCACCTGCACTATTTAGCTAATGAATACTGAAGCCACTCAAGATAAATCAGCAGTAAATTCAACAGGCGAGCGCCTGCGCGGTGCCCGTGAGCAAATGGGACTGACACAGCAGAACGTTGCTGAACGCCTCTGCCTGAAACTTTCCACCGTCCGCGATATTGAAGAGGACAAGTCACCAGCCGATCTGGCATCGACTTTCCTGCGGGGTTATATCCGTTCTTATGCCCGTCTGGTTCATGTTCCTGAAGAGGAACTGCTGCCGATGATGGAGAAGCAGGCCCCTGTTCGTGCCGCGAAAGTGGCGCCGATGCAGAGCTTTTCGCTGGGCAAACGCCGTAAAAAGCGCGATGGCTGGCTGATGATTTTCACCTGGCTGGTTCTGTTTGTGGTGGTTGGGTTGACCGGCGCCTGGTGGTGGCAGAATCACAAGGCCGCGCAGGACGATCTGGTCTCCATGGCCGATCAAAATTCAACAGGCAGCGGCGATAACAGCCAGTCGATCCCGCTGGGTGATAACAGCAGCAGCAACGACGCTATGTCGGCCAGCAACACGGCCGCACAAAGCGCGCCTGTTGATACCTCAGCCCAGACGCCTGTTGAAACTGCGGCTCCATCCGCATCTGCACCAGCTGCGCCTCAGGCTCCAGCCAGTAACGCTGCAACTAACAATCAGCCCGTTGCCGTTTCGCCTTCTCAGGCGCCGGTAGACAATATGGCTAACAGCCAGATGCCAACCGGGTCAGCAGGCGTAAGTGCGCCCGCAGCCGATGCTAACGCGCTGGTGATGAACTTTGATAAAGATTGCTGGCTGGAAGTCAGTGATGCCACCGGCAAAAAACTGTTCAGCGGAATGCAGCGTAGTGGTGGTAAACTCAGCCTGGCTGGTACCGCCCCTTATCGCCTGAAAATTGGTGCTCCGGGTGCTGTCCATATCGAGTATCAGGGACAGCCGGTTGATCTGAGTCGTTTCATCCGGACTAATCAGGTAGCTCGCCTGTCAGTCGGTGCGCAATAACGCCTCTTTCTGGTCGCGAAGAATTGTGGAGAGAGAATATGCATAACCAGGCCCCCATTACCCGTCGCAAATCTACCCGTATTTACGTCGGCAAGGTGCCGGTAGGCGACGGAGCCCCGATCGCCGTTCAGTCAATGACCAACACGCGCACTACTGATGTTGCGGCGACGGTTAATCAAATCAAAGCGCTTGAGCGTGTCGGTGTCGATATCGTTCGCGTGTCCGTTCCTACTATGGACGCCGCAGAGGCTTTTCGTCTCATTAAACAGCAGGTTAACGTCCCGCTGGTGGCCGATATCCATTTTGACTACCGCATTGCCCTGAAAGTGGCCGAATATGGCGTTGACTGCCTGCGCATCAACCCCGGCAACATCGGCAATGAAGAGCGTATCCGCCAGGTGGTGGATTGCGCAAGACATTACAACATTCCTATCCGTATCGGCGTAAATGCCGGATCGCTGGAAAAAGATTTGCAGGAAAAATTTGGCGAACCTACGCCTCAGGCTCTGCTTGAATCCGCGATGCGTCATGTCGATCATCTCGATCGTCTTAACTTCGATCAGTTTAAGGTCAGCGTTAAAGCCTCCGACGTTTTCCTTGCCGTAGAGTCCTATCGTCTGCTGGCTAAAGAGATCGATCAGCCTCTGCACCTGGGCATCACCGAAGCCGGTGGCGCACGTGCGGGATCGGTAAAATCCGCGATTGGCCTGGGACTGCTGCTTTCTGAAGGGATCGGCGACACGCTGCGCATCTCGCTGGCGGCAGATCCGGTGGAAGAGGTTAAGGTTGGTTTCGATATTCTGAAATCGCTGCGTATCCGTTCACGCGGTATCAACTTTATTGCCTGCCCAACCTGTTCGCGCCAGGAGTTTGACGTCATTGGTACGGTGAATGCGCTTGAGCAGCGGCTCGAAGACATTGTTACGCCAATGGATATCTCCATCATTGGCTGCGTGGTGAATGGGCCGGGCGAAGCGCTGGTGTCCACGCTGGGTGTTACCGGCAGCAACAAGAAAAGTGGATTCTATGAAGATGGTGTTCGTCTGCGTGAACGTCTGGATAACGACGACATGATCGACCAGCTGGAGGCCCGAATCCGTGCGAAAGCGGCGATGATGGACGAAAGCCGCCGCATTGCTATCCAGCATTTAGAAAAATAAATCGCTATTTTGGGCGGATGTAGCAAGCAGGGCGACGGAATTATGTTGCCCGCTTCCTCACTTATTCCGCCCCTGAGTTAAGAAGAGAATAAAGTGGCTAAAAATATCCAGGCTATCCGCGGCATGAATGATTACCTTCCTGCGGAAACCGTTGTATGGCAACGCATTGAGCAGATCCTCAAGCAGGTGCTGGCCGGCTACGGTTACAGCGAAATCCGCCTGCCGATTGTAGAGCAGACCCCGTTATTCAAACGCGCTATCGGTGAAGTCACCGACGTGGTTGAGAAAGAGATGTATACCTTTGAGGACCGCAACGGTGAAAGCCTGACGCTGCGTCCGGAAGGCACCGCAGGCTGCGTGCGTGCGGGTATCGAACACGGTCTGCTGTACAATCAGGAACAGCGTCTCTGGTATGTTGGCCCCATGTTCCGCTATGAGCGTCCACAAAAAGGGCGCTATCGCCAGTTCCACCAGATGGGCGTGGAGGTCTTTGGCTTACAGGGGCCGGACGTTGATGCAGAGCTGATCATGATGACGGCTCGCTGGTGGAAAGCGTTGGGCATCGCAGAGCACGTTAATCTGGAACTGAACTCTATTGGATCACTGGAAGCACGTGCAGCATACCGTGAAGCGTTGATCGCCTTCCTGGAGCAGCATCAGGATGTGCTGGATGAAGACTGCAAACGGCGCATGTACACCAATCCACTGCGGGTACTCGACAGTAAAAATCCCGATATTCAGACGCTGCTTAACTCAGCGCCTGAATTGAGCGATTACCTGGATGAGGAGTCGTGTGAACACTTTGCTGGCCTTTGCCAGCTGCTGGATGCGGCAGGAATTGCCTACACCGTAAATCAGCGTCTGGTGCGCGGCCTGGACTACTACAACCGCACTGTCTTTGAATGGGTCACCTCCAGTCTGGGTTCCCAGGGAACCGTATGTGGCGGTGGGCGTTATGACGGTCTGGTAGAACAGCTTGGCGGGCGTGCCACGCCAGCGGTTGGTTTTGCGATGGGGCTTGAACGCCTGGTGCTGCTGGTTCAGGCCGTTAATCCGGAATTTGAACCGACGCGCATTGTCGATGTCTATGTTATCGCTTCAGGGCAGGGCGTGCAGTCTGCCGCCATGCTGCTGGCTGAGCAAATTCGTGATGCGGATCCGTCACTGAAGCTGATGAGCAACTTTGGCGGCGGCAACTTCAAGAAGCAGTTTGCCCGTGCAGATAAATGGGGCGCCCGTGTGGCCCTGATGCTGGGTGAAGATGAAGTGGCTAAAGGCGAAGTGACGATTAAAGATTTACGTAATGGCGAGCAACAAACGCTGGCACAGCGTGATGCTGCCGCAACGCTTGCAGCAATGCTGAAGTAGGCCAGTCGCGTTTTAAAGGAGAAGGTTTGCGTGGAAGTTTATAGCAATGAAAACGAACAGGTAGATGCGTTACGCGGCTTTTTTGCCCAAAACGGTAAAGCATTGGTTATAGGCGTGATTATCGGCATTGGTGCTCTGGCTGGCTGGCGCTACTGGAGCAGCCATGAAGATGGCAGCAGCCGTCAGGCCTCTGCGACCTATCAGCAGATCTCCAGCGCACTTGATACCAGCAAGCCTGAAACGCTGGATGCCGCCGCCAAATTTGCCAGCGAAAACAGCAATACTTACGGTGCGCTTGCCTCTCTGGATCTGGCTAAACGCTATGTTGATGGCAACCAGCTGGATAAAGCCGCCAGCCAGCTGCAAAGCGGTCTGAAAGCTACTCAGGACGCGAATCTCCAGGCGGTATTAAATCTGCGTCTGGCGCGTATTCAGCTTGAGCAGAAAAAACCGGATGACGCGGTAAAAACGCTCGACCAGATCAAAGGTGACGGCTGGACGGCGATCGTAGCCGACGTACGCGGTGAAGCCCTGCTCAGCAAGGGTGATGCCAAAGGCGCGCGTGATGCCTGGAGTAAAGGCATTGCCTCTGACGCGTCTCCGGCGCTGAAAGAGATGCTACAGATGAAAATGAATAATTTACCCGGTTAAGCACCCCCGCGGTATAAATTTGCCTCAACAGGCTCAAGAGGGATTTCATGGAATTGCGTAAGATACTTCTGCCGGGACTGATTTCAGTCACACTACTCAGCGGATGTTCATGGTTCAGCGGTGAAGAAGACGTGGTCAAAATGTCGCCGTTACCTAAAGTTGAAAATCAGTTTACCCCGGAAAAAGTCTGGAGCACTTCAGTAGGGGATGGCGTAGGTGATTACTACTCCAACCTGCATCCGGCCTGGGCAGAGAATACCGTCTATGCGGCCGATCGCCATGGTATCGTGAAAGCACTCGACGCGGGCGACGGTAAAGAGCAGTGGAAAGTCGATCTTTCCGAAAAAACCGGCTTCTTCTCCAGCAACCGTCCGGCGTTGATTTCTGGCGGCGTAACCGTTGATGGTGGGCATGTTTACCTAGGCAGCGAACGTGCGCAGGTTTATGCGCTGAACAGCAGCGACGGTTCCATTGCCTGGCAGACCAAAGCGGCCGGAGAAGTACTTTCCCGTCCGGTGGTCAGCGATGGCCTGGTGCTGGTTCATACCAGCAACGGCATGCTACAGGGGCTGGATCAAACCAGCGGTGCAGTGAAGTGGTCCGTTAACCTGGATGTGCCGGCGCTCTCTCTGCGTGGTGAATCTGCCCCTACCGCTGCTTTCGGCGCGGCTATTGTGGGTGGTGACAACGGACGCGTAAGCGCGGTAATGATGAATCAGGGTCAGATTATCTGGCAGCAGCGTATTTCTCAGCCAAGCGGCGCAACAGAAATCGATCGCCTGTCCGATGTGGATACCACGCCAGTTGTGGTCAACGGGGTGGTCTACGCTCTGGCCTATAACGGCAACCTGACGGCGATGGATCTGCGTTCAGGTCAGATCATGTGGAAGCGTGAAATCGGCTCCGTCCATGACATGATTGTTGACGGTGGTCGTATCTACCTGATCGATCAGGATGACCGTGTGATCGCGCTGAGCACCGAGGGCGGCGTAACAGTGTGGCGTCAGAGCGATCTGCTGCACCGCAATCTGACTTCACCAGTGCTCTATAATGGCTACCTGGTCGTGGGCGATGGCGAAGGTTATCTGCACTGGCTCAACACAGACGACGGACGCTTTGTTGCCCAGCAGGAAGTGGACAGCTCCGGCTTCCAGACTGAGCCTGTTGTGGCCAGCGATAAGTTGTTAATTCAGGCTAAAGGCGGCGAAGTTTACGCGTTCACACGCTAACTTTTTCCAGTCTGAACTTATCTGCAACGGCTCCTGATTCGTCAGGGGCCGTTTCGTTTTTCTCCGGGCGTGGTATTCTTACGCCTTCAGCCAGTGTGTGCATCGCGTTTTTGCCTGTGCACATCAGGCGCTTAATTTTGTAATGAGGCTTCAATATGGTACCTGTGGTCGCGCTGGTCGGGCGTCCCAATGTGGGAAAATCCACCCTGTTTAACCGTTTAACGCACACGCGAGATGCGCTGGTGGCGGATTTTCCCGGACTAACGCGCGACCGTAAGTATGGTCGTGCTGAAGTGGAAGGGCAGGAGTTTATCTGCATCGATACCGGCGGTATCGATGGTAACGAAGAGGGCGTGGAAACGCGCATGGCCGAGCAGTCTCTGTTGGCGATTGAAGAAGCTGACGTGGTGCTGTTTATGGTTGATGCCCGTGCGGGCCTGATGCCAGCCGATAAAGCAATTGCACAGCACCTGCGTTCGCGTCAGAAACCCACCTTCCTTGTCGCCAATAAAACCGATGGCATGGATCCTGACTCTGCCGTTGCCGATTTCTATTCATTAGGGTTAGGCGATATCCACGCCATCGCGGCCTCTCATGGCCGTGGCGTAACCAGCCTGCTGGAAACGGTGCTGCTTCCCTATATGGATAAGGTTGTTGAAGCCGCGCCGCTGACGGAAGAAGAAGAGAACGCCGCTTACTGGGCCGATCTGGAAGCCGCAGAGAAGGGCGAGCAGGAAGCCGCCGAAGCGGAAGATGATTTTAACCCGCTGGATCTGCCGATCAAGCTGGCGATTGTAGGCCGTCCAAATGTGGGTAAATCAACGCTGACCAACCGAATTCTTGGTGAAGAGCGGGTGGTGGTGTATGACATGCCCGGCACCACGCGTGACAGTATCTATATCCCGATGGAGCGCGATGGTCGCGAATACATCCTTATCGATACTGCTGGCGTGCGTAAGCGCGGCAAAATCACGGAAACGGTAGAAAAATTCTCCGTTATCAAGACATTGCAGGCGATTGAAGACGCAAATGTGGTGATGCTGGTTATCGATGCCCATGAAGGGATTTCCGATCAGGATCTCTCCCTGCTTGGTTTTATCCTTAACAGCGGACGTTCGCTGGTGATCGTGGTCAACAAATGGGATGGCCTGTCACAGGAAGTGCGTGACGAAGTGAAAGAGACGCTGGACTTCCGTCTGGGCTTTATCGACTTTGCCCGTATTCACTTTATCTCTGCCCTGCATGGCAGCGGCGTGGGCAACCTGTTTGAGTCAGTCACGGAAGCCTATGACTGTTCAACGCGCCGCGTCAGCACCTCTCTGCTGACCCGTATCATGAACATGGCAGCCGATGATCACCAGCCACCGCTGGTGCGTGGCCGCCGCGTGAAGCTGAAATATGCTCACGCGGGTGGCTATAACCCACCGATAGTGGTTATTCATGGTAACCAGGTGAAAGATCTGGCGGATTCCTACAAGCGCTACCTGATGAACTACTTCCGCCGCTCGCTGGAAGTAATGGGAACGCCAATCCGCATCCAGTTCAAAGAAGGGGATAACCCTTATGAAGGAAAGCGTAACCTGCTGACACCAAACCAGCAGCGCAAACGTAAGCGTTTGATGAGTCATTTAAAGAAAAACAAACGTTAATCCGTAAGGGGGCCTGAAGGCCCCCTTTGTTTCAGGATTTCAACCCTGGAGAAAAAAATGAGCCAACCCTGTCCCTTGTGTCACCAGCCCCTGACATCGATGGCCACGCATTTCCATTGTGCAGAGTGCAATCACGATTTTGCGAAGCAGGCCATATGTCCCGATTGCAGGCAGCCGGTTCAGATCCTCAAAGCCTGCGGAGCCGTGGACTATTTTTGTCCTGCGGGGCATGGTCTGATTTCAAAAAAACGAATAGAATTTGTGCCCTTATCTGAAACGTTATGAGTGCTGATATTTCCTCGCCTGCAATTAATCTTCCATCGTCTCTTTCTTTTTAGCTGCCCGGCACTATTCTTATTAAGTTACCTCCTGTTTAATTGTCTTATTTTTACTGGAAAGTCCGCTCTTTTACTGTAAATAAAACCCTGCACTCTTAACCGTTATTGCTTTTCCTCTATTAATAAAAATAAATAATTTTCTTAAGTAATGATTTCTTATCGTTTTTATAGCGCTGAACGTTTTTTGCAAAACAGGGCGAAAAAATAAGTGTTGTTAACTTTTTGTTTATTTAATTATGAACCACGTGGTACAATTTTTTGGTTAACCAGAGCTGTTAAACCGCCGTATGGCGCGGCAGCCGTGGCTTTGGCGGACAGTAGACGGGGCTAGCCCGTAGCGAATTGTTAATGAATTTAGTGTCTAAAGATAATTTTCCTCTCCCTCCGTTTCCGGCCAACCCTGGCAAAAGTGATAGAGAACCAGAGTGAAGATTGTGCTGAAGTCCTATTCAGTCAGGAGTATTTTTACCATGTCTCAAATGAATGCCCGACCCTCTAAAGGGTTGAGCCTCTGGTGCGTCGTGCTGGGGTTAATCTTACTGGCAACCGGCCTTTTCTTTGTGATTGCTGGTGGAAAACTGGTTTCACTGGGCGGTAGCTGGTATTTCGTTATTGCCGGTCTCTTTACCGTGCTTTCCGCTATTCAGTTCTTCCGCCGTAAATCCTCAGCCGTCCTGATTTTTGCCCTGGTGTTTATTGGCTCGGCGATCTGGGCGGTGCAGGAGGTTGGCGTGGATTTCTGGCCGCTGGTATCGCGTCTGATGACGCTTGCCGGCCTGCTGCTGCTGGCGCTGATCACGCTGCCTGCGCTGCGTAAGCGCGAAGGCAAGCCTTCTGCGGCTAAACCTGCCTTGGCACTCTCTGCCGTATTAGCTGTGGGCATGGTCGCTACCCTGGTGGGCATGTTCCAGCCGCATCCGGTGGTGGCAAACGGCGAGGAGCTGCCGCTGAAGCCGGTTGATAAAGCCTCTGAGCAGAAAAACTGGGACAACTACGGTAATACTCCTGGCGGCAGCCGCTTTGTCGCCCTGGATCAAATTACCCGCGACAACGTGAAAGATCTGAAAGTAGCCTGGACTTTCCATACTGGCGATATCCCGGACAGCCCTACCGGCAATGGGGCTGAAGATCAGCAGACGCCGTTGCAAATCGGAGATGTGCTTTACCTCTGTACACCGCATAACAATGTCATAGCGGTCAATGCCGATACCGGTAAAGAAATCTGGAAGCGTGAAATAAATGCCCAGGCGGAAGTGTGGAACCGCTGCCGGGGACTGGCTTATTTCGACGCAACTAAACCGCTGACGCAGCCTACCGCACCTGATTCAACGCCAGTGACCGCAGTGTCACTGCCCGCTGGTGATACCTGTCAGCGTCGCCTGTTGATGAATACTATTGATGCGCGTCTGATAGCCGTTAACGCAGACAATGGCGAACTGTGCCAGAGCTTTGGCAACAAAGGCGTGGTCGATCTGAAAGCGGGTCTGGGCGATGCTCAGGATCCTAAATATCAGCTGACCTCTGCGCCAACCTTAGCGGGAACTACCGTTGTGGTAGGGGGCCGTGTTGCAGATAACGTTCAGACTGATATGCCGGGCGGCGTGCTGCGTGGTTTTGATGTCATCACCGGAGAAGTACGCTGGGCATTTGATGCCGGTAATGAAGACCCCAACTACAAGTTGAAAGCAGGTGAGCATTACACCCGCAGTACGCCGAACTCCTGGGCGCCTATGTCCTATGACCCGGCGATGAACACGGTATTCATGCCAATGGGTAGCTCATCAGTAGACCTGTGGGGAGCTAACCGGACACCGCTTGATCACAAATATGGTGCTTCTATCCTGGCGCTTGATGCCACAACAGGTAAAGAGAAATGGGTTTATCAGACCGTTCATAACGATCTGTGGGACTTTGATATCCCCATGCAGCCAAGCCTGATCGATTTCCCACAAAAAGATGGCGGCACCAAACCTGCCGTGGTCTTTGGCACCAAAGCGGGTCAGATCTATGTACTGGATCGTATGACCGGCAAGCCGCTGACGGAAGTCAAAGAAGTTCCGGTTAAAAAAGGGACTATCCCCGGTGAAGAGTATCCTGCTACTCAGCCTAAATCCGTGGGCATGCCGCAGATTGGTGCGGAAACGCTGAAAGAGTCTGACATGTGGGGCGCCACGCCGTTTGATCAGCTGGTGTGTCGCATCGCGTTCAAATCAATGCGCTATGACGGACTCTACACCGTGCCGGGCACAGATAAGTCGCTGAGCTTCCCTGGTTCACTGGGTGGAATGAACTGGGGCAGCCTCTCTACTGACCCTAACAACGATCTGATCTTTGTGAACGACATGCGTCTGGGCCTCTGGGTACAGATGATCCCGGCTAACACGGATGCTATCGATCGTGGCAGCAATGGTGGTGAAGCAATCAACACCGGTATGGGCGCTGTGCCGTTGAAAGGTACGCCTTATGCCGTGAACAAGAACCGCTTTATGTCCCCGCTGGGCATTCCCTGCCAGAAACCGCCATTTGGCACGCTTTCAGCAATTAACCTGAAAACGCAGAAGCTGGTGTGGCAGGTTCCGCTGGGCACCGTGCAGGATACCGGTCCGTTTGGTATTAAGATGCACGCGCAGATGCCAGTTGGCATGCCATCACTGGGTGGTTCACTGGCAACGCAGGGTGGGCTGGTGTTTATCGCGGGTACGCAGGACTACTATCTGCGTGCTTTCGATACCGCAACCGGTAAAGAGGTATGGAAAGCCCGTCTGCCGGTCGGCAGCCAGGGCGGACCTGTCAGCTACAAGTCGCCGAAAACAGGTAAGCAGTACATCCTGATCTCTGCTGGCGGCGCGCGTCAGTCGCCAGATCGCGGTGATTATGTGATCGCCTACGCACTGGACAAGTAAGCGCGTAAAAGCAAACGCTGAAAAAAAGCCTCTTCATAACGAAGAGGCTTTTTTATGTCCACTTATTGTCCATCCTGCCATAGTTCAATCAGCGCCGGAGGCGCCTGATCTTCCGGGATCAGCAGCACAATATTTCCCACCTGATGCGGTGTTGCATAGCTGACCTCAATGCGAAAGTAGCGTTGATCGCCCCGTCCCGCCTGGCTCTGCTCTCCCGGCGGTTCGCCCAACGGCATAACCTGACGCAACACATTACAGACGTGCTCACGCTGCGGCGGGCTGAGCTGTCCCAGCGCAATGCGTCTGGGGCTGGCAAGCCTGGGGATATAAGCGAATCCCCCTTCACGCGCCACGTCAATAACGGCATCATCACTCAGTTCCGGCAGGCTGTTCATGTCAGTACGCCAACCTGTTTCCAGGCATTTTCAATCGCCTGACCTACCGACTTGTTAAACCGTTTCTCGCCGTGGCGAACGGTAAAATCGGCAAAGGTTTTAAAATCGGCATTTTGCGGCAGCGTCTTGTCGCAAACAGTGTCATACCAGGCATAACCCGCCTGCTCCCAGGCATAACCGCCCAGCGCTTTAGCCGCCAGACAGAAAGCGCGATTAGGAATGCCGGAATTCAGATGCACGCCACCGTTGTCGTCGCGGGTCTGAATATAGCCCTGCATATCGGCAGGTTGAGGATCTTTGCCCAAAAGCGGATCGTCATAGGCCGTGCCGGGTGCAGACATTGAGCGCAGCCCTTTGCCGTTGATGCCTTCAGCCAGCAGCCCCTCGCCAATAAGCCAGTCCGCCTTGTCAGCCGTTTGCCTGAGATGAAACTGCTTAACCAGCGAGCCGAAAACGTCAGACAGTGACTCATTGAGTGCCCCGGCCTGTTCAAAATAGATCAGACCCGCTTCTGTTTCGGTCACCCCATGCGCCAGTTCATGGCCCACCACATCCAGCGCTATAGTAAAACGGTTAAATATTTCGCCGTCACCGTCGCCAAATACCATCTGCTGTCCATTCCAGAAGGCGTTCTGATAATCCTTGCCGTAGTGAACGGTGCCTTTCAGCGTCAGCCCCTGATTATCCAGCGAATTACGTTGGTAAGCCTGCCAGAAAAAATCGTAGGTGACGCCCAGATAGTCGTAAGCTTCATTGCTGGCGACATCGTTACCCCCCGGCTGGCCCTCTGTACGCACCAGTTTGCCGGGCAGGTTCTGGGTTTGTTCAGAATCATAAATTTCCCGCTGGACCTGGCCAGGCGTTGCGGTGCTGGCACCTTCAGGCTTGATCCAGGTTTCCGCCATCAGCGTCTGGACATGCGCCAGCGTGTTGCGCGCACAGCTTTGCTGCAAGCCGGAACCGTTATCAATGATTTTACGCAGGATATAAGGGGGAATAACGCCATAGTGCATACCGTGCTCCCTGGTCGACGATGAGTGTCAGAAAAGTATAGACATCACTGGCGAATTTTGCGGCAAAGAGGGGGGAGGGGGCTACTGATTAGCCTGGCGCGGGTCATTACCAGGTGACATCTGCTTTGCCGGAAAACGGGTAAACCCTGTCGCCTGGTTTGCAGGCGACAGTCATTTCATTCAGACGCTTTTTTGCTTTTGCGTACAAGCTTAAGCGGGGTGATGGCGGTAACCTCGCTCTCTACCCAGCCATCGTCCAGCCGGGTTTTAAGCGTATCCCCTGGCGTTAGCTGCCGGCTTTTTTTCACCACCTGACCATCTGCGGCAGTGGTGACGCTGAAACCGCGCGCCAGCGTTGCCAGCGGACTGACGCCTTCAAGCTGGGCGGTGAGCGTTGAGAAGCGCTGTTTGCCGCCGTTCAGCTTAAGCTGCATCGCCTGTTGCAGGCGGTACTGCCAGTGCTGAAGCTGCTGCTGACCACGGTGAATACGCCCCTGCGGCTGAAACGCGCTCAGACGCTGCTCAGCGCGTTCCTGCAAACGGATAGCCTGCCGCACTCTTAACTGCATTGCGTCGTCCAGACGGCGTTGCAGACGCATCAGTGAGGTCTGCTGGCGTGCCAGGCGTAACTGAGGATGCTGCTGCTGAAGACGATGCTGCAAACGGGTATAGATACGGTTCTTCTGAGCGAGGTAGTAATCCATCGCCATTTCCAGCCGGGTTTGCTGGGACTGTAGCTGCCGCAGCAGCTCAATCTGATTGCGGCTGACCAGCTCTGCCGCCGCGGAAGGGGTGGGCGCGCGAAGGTCAGCAACGAAGTCAGCAATTGTCACGTCAGTTTCATGACCAACGGCGCTGACTATTGGAATGCGGCTGGCAAAGATAGCTCGCGCCACGCGCTCATCGTTAAAGCTCCAGAGATCTTCCAGCGAACCGCCGCCACGGCCCACAATCAGCACATCACACTCTGCACGCGTATTAGCCAGCTCAATGGCCCGCACAATGCTGGCTGGCGCGTCAACGCCCTGTACAGGGGTAGGGTAGATGACTATTGGCAGAGAAGGATCGCGGCGGTGCAGCACGCGCAGCACATCATGCAACGCCGCGCCGGTGGCGGAGGTGATGACCCCAACCTGACGAGCCGGGTCCGGCAACGGCTGTTTATGATGCTGTTCAAAAAGACCCTCGCTGAGCAGCTTTTGCTTCAGCTGCTCGAACTGCTGCTGTAACAGACCTTCACCGGCTGGCTGCATGCTTTCCGCAATCAGCTGATAATCACCACGCGGCTCGTACAGGGTGATGGTCGCTCTGACCAGAATCTGCTGGCCATTTTGCGGCCGAAAGGTAACCCGCCGGTTGCTGTTGCGAAACATTGCACAGCGAACCTGCGCCCCATCGTCTTTCAGGGTGAAGTACCAGTGGCCGGAAGAGGGCTGAGAGAAGTTGGAGATTTCAGCACTCAGCCAGACCTGGCCCATTTCCTTTTCCAGCAGCGTTCTCACCGTGGTATTGAGACGGCTGACGGTAAATATATTGGCAGATGGCGGTAGCGACATGTGATGAAGATCAAACTTTAAATCAGAGGGTTAATTAACCGATACTACAGGCCTTGTCAGCGGGATCAAGAACTTTTCGTAAATAATGCTGGAGGCAATCGATTACGCCCTGTATAATGCCGCGGCAATATTTTACAAGTTCTCATTCACCCTGAGGTTGAGATATTGCCATGCTAAGAATCGCTAAAGAAGCCCTGACTTTTGACGACGTTCTGCTCGTTCCCGCTCATTCGACTGTCTTACCCAACACGGCTGACCTCAGCACCCAGCTTACCAAAACCATCCGCCTGAACATCCCTATGCTTTCCGCTGCAATGGATACCGTGACCGAAGCTGGTCTGGCTATCGCACTGGCGCAGGAAGGTGGACTGGGCTTTATCCATAAGAACATGCCGATCGATCGCCAGGCGGAAGAAGTTCGCAAGGTGAAGAAACATGAAAGCGGCGTGGTTACCGATCCGCAAACCGTACTGCCAACCACTGCCCTGAGCGACGTTAAGCTGCTTACCGAACGTAACGGCTTTGCCGGTTACCCGGTGGTGAACGGCGATAACGAGCTGGTGGGGATCATTACTGGCCGTGACGTCCGCTTCGTGACCGATCTGAGCCTGCCGGTTTCTGCTGTGATGACGCCGAAAGAGCGTCTGGTGACCGTTCGCGAAGGCGAAGCCCGTGAAGTCGTGCTGCATAAAATGCACGAAAAGCGTGTGGAAAAAGCGCTGGTAGTGGATGACAGTTTCCATCTGCTTGGCATGATCACCGTGAAAGATTTCCAGAAAGCGGAGCGTAAACCCAACGCCTGTAAAGATGAGCATGGCCGTCTGCGCGTAGGTGCTGCGGTTGGCGCTGGCGCCGGTAACGAAGAGCGTATTGACGCGCTGGTCGCTGCCGGTGTTGACGTGCTGCTGATCGACTCTTCCCATGGCCACTCCGAAGGCGTTCTGCAACGCATCCGCGAAACCCGCGCTAAATATCCTGATCTGCAAATCGTAGGCGGCAACGTCGCGACCGGCGCGGGTGCTCTGGCACTGGTTGAAGCTGGCGTGAGCGCAGTGAAAGTGGGTATCGGCCCTGGCTCAATCTGTACTACCCGTATCGTAACTGGCGTTGGTGTTCCACAGATCACCGCAGTCTCTGACGCAGTAGAAGCGCTGGAAGGCACCGGTATCCCGGTTATCGCTGATGGCGGTATTCGTTTCTCTGGCGATATCGCGAAAGCTATTGCGGCTGGCGCTTCCGCCGTGATGGTGGGTTCTATGCTGGCTGGTACCGATGAATCTCCTGGTGAAATCGAACTCTACCAGGGTCGCTCTTTCAAATCCTACCGCGGCATGGGTTCTCTGGGCGCGATGTCCAAAGGCTCTTCAGACCGCTACTTCCAGACCGATAACGCAGCAGACAAACTGGTGCCGGAAGGGATTGAAGGCCGCGTGGCTTACAAAGGCCTGCTGAAAGAGATCGTTCACCAGCAGATGGGCGGCCTGCGCTCCTGTATGGGTCTGACCGGCTGTGCTACTATCGACGACCTGCGCACCAAAGCGGAATTTGTCCGCATCAGCGGCGCCGGTATTTCGGAAAGTCACGTTCACGATGTGACCATCACCAAAGAGTCCCCGAACTACCGTATGGGTTCATAAGACCCTGACTTCACGCCCGGCTTAAGCCGGGCGCTTTAATCCTAATCCCTGAATTTGTTATATCGCCCTGGAATAGCCCAATGACGACGGAAAATATTCATAAACATCGCATTCTGATCCTTGATTTCGGTTCGCAGTATACGCAGCTGGTAGCACGCCGGGTGCGTGAACTGGGCGTCTACTGTGAATTGTGGGCGTGGGATGTCACCGAAGAGCAGATCCGCGGGTTTAACCCGAACGGCATCATCCTGTCCGGTGGCCCGGAAAGCACCACTGAACACGCCAGTCCGCGCGCGCCAGAGTATGTCTTTAATGCTGGCGTACCGGTGCTGGGCGTCTGCTACGGCATGCAGACCATGGCGCTGCAATTGGGTGGTGAAGTGAAAGGCTCTCACGAGCGTGAGTTTGGCTATGCGCAGGTTGAAGTTGCCGTACAGAGCGCGCTGACCCGTGACATTGAAGACTCTCTGAGCGCTGAAGGCAAGCCGCTGCTGGACGTCTGGATGAGCCACGGAGACAAAGTTTCCGCTATCCCGGCTGATTTTGTGACCGTTGCCAGCACCGAGACCTGTCCGTTTGCGATTATCGCCAACGAAGAAAAACGTCTCTACGGCGTGCAGTTCCACCCGGAAGTGACCCACACCCGTCAGGGCCTGCGTCTGCTGGAGCGTTTTGTACGCGACATCTGCGAGTGTGAAGCGCTCTGGACACCAGCGAAAATTATTGAAGACACCGTTGAGCGCCTGCGCGAGCAGTGCGGTAACGACAAAGTCATTCTGGGGCTGTCAGGCGGCGTAGACTCCTCCGTAACGGCAATGCTGCTGCACCGCGCCATAGGTGACCGTCTGACCTGCGTCTTTGTGGACAATGGCCTGTTGCGTCTGCACGAAGCTGAGCAGGTAATGGATATGTTTGGCGACCATTTCGGTCTGAACATTATTCATGTGCCAGCCGAAGCGCGTTTCCTCGATGCGCTGGCCGGTATTGATGAGCCAGAAGCCAAGCGTAAAACCATTGGTCGCGTGTTTGTGGAAGTGTTCGACGAGCAAGCTACCACGCTACAGGATGTGAAGTGGCTGGCTCAGGGCACTATCTATCCGGATGTCATTGAGTCTGCGGCTTCGGCCACCGGTAAAGCTCACGTGATCAAGTCGCACCACAACGTGGGCGGCCTGCCAAAAGAGATGAAGCTGGGTCTGGTTGAGCCGCTGAAAGAGCTGTTTAAAGATGAAGTGCGTAAGATTGGCCTGGAGTTAGGTCTGCCTTACAACATGCTTTACCGCCATCCGTTCCCTGGGCCAGGGCTGGGCGTGCGCGTACTGGGCGAAGTCAAGAAAGAGTATTGCGACCTGCTGCGTCGTGCCGATGCAATCTTCATCGAAGAGCTGCATAAAGCTGACCTGTACAACAAGGTCAGCCAGGCATTCACCGTGTTCCTGCCGGTTCGCTCCGTGGGAGTGATGGGTGATGGCCGTAAATATGACTGGGTTGTCTCTCTGCGCGCAGTCGAGACCATCGACTTTATGACCGCTCACTGGGCGCATCTGCCTTATGAGTTCCTGGGCCGCGTCTCTAACCGCATTATCAACGAAATCGACGGCATCTCCCGCGTGGTTTACGATATTTCCGGTAAGCCGCCAGCGACGATTGAGTGGGAATAAGCTGCTTTACTAACCATTTGATTTTTTACTTAAAAAAGAAGATGGTTATCTTTGCTGCATAAGTAATGGCGCGCCTCTCACATTTGTGAGAGAGAGCTGTATCGATACCATGTCGGGATAAGGGATGCCGGCATGGTATCGGGAACTCTCGCAGCGTAGATATCAGCAGTGACTGCCTGCCGGCCTCTGTAAGGGTGTTGGCAGGGATAACTCATCTCCGTCGGCCTCGCCACTATTACCAGCAAGCGCATAAGGTGTTTTTCGCCTGATTGTTAGCCCCGCCTGTTTCGTACCATTGTGTGAAGTCCCCTGTCGGCAGCTGAAAAGGGGCACTGTCCCCAGCTGTCAGATGGCTCAGGCCTGACCACTGATTACCCCTCGCTCCGTTTCAAACTTACCTGATTAATCAATCACTTATACGCCACTGTGGTCTTCGCCACCGTGCGCGGCAATAAACATGGCAACGGCCGACCGGCAATAGGATTCGATTTCGTTGGCGTCCTCTGCTCTGGCCTCATCGAAGCGCGCGACAATCAGCAGGTCGGATCCCTTGATAAGTGCGGCAAACAAGCGGGCGGACTGGCGTGGGTCGGGCACGTTCAGTACCGCCTTTGCATGTAATTGACGCAACAGGGCCTCGATTTGAGCAATGACATGGGCAGGGCCAGCTTCATATTGGCGCTTGCTTAGAGATTTTTGATTCGTCTTGTCGGCCATGATCATGGCTTCGACACTACGGACCTCCGGGCTTAACAGCGTGCGAAGCAGGGATGATCCTACCGACATAAGCTGTTCTTCAGCCGAACCCTCGAAGCCTTCAAACAGGGCCTGTGGTGCAAACTGATGGCAGCGGGCCGCAATGGCCGCGCTGAACAGCGCCTCCTTATTCTCGAAGTGCCGATAGATGCTTAGCTTGGATATCTTCGCCCGCTGGGCGACCTTGTCCATCGTCGTCGCCTGAAAACCTAATTCCAAAAAAAGTTCGCACGCGGCGTCGACTATCGTTTGGCCAAGTGCTTCGTTGGTAGGGCGGCCACGCCGGCCCTGACTGTTGTCGGTCATATAAATTCCAGTACTTGACAGTATCATAATTATTGAATTATGGTACTTCAAAGTATCCTAAAGGTGCAAGCCAATCTCCTTTCATCCACAACGCGGAGCTCATTACCATGAATGACGTCATCATCATCGGCGGCAGCTTTGCCGGTCTCGCCGCCGCCTTGCAGCTCGGCCGTGCTCGTCGCAATGTCACCGTTCTTGATACCGGGCTACCGCGCAATCGCTTTGCCGGTCACTCGCATGGCCTGCTCGGCCATGATCACAAGCCACCGCTGGACATCCTGGTCGAGGCGCGGCAACAGCTGACGCGTTATCCCACGATTAGGCTTGTGAGTGCCAGGGCCGACAGCATCTCTGGCATCATTGACCATTTCTCCGTCCTCACTGGCGATGGCGAAAGCCTTGAAGGGCGTCGCCTGATCCTGAGCTATGGCGTCGTCGACCAGATGCCAGATGTCCCGGGCTTTGCCGAAAGCTGGGGTACTTCCATCGTGCCGTGTCCTTATTGCGACGGTTTTGAAGTCGCTGACCAGCATTGGGGGCTCGTCTGGTCCGGCCCGCAGTCGATGAATCAGGTCAGGCTGTTCCAAGACTGGACCGACAGATTGACGCTCTTCGCCGATGGTCACGACATTGCACCTGATACCCGGGCCGATATGGTGCGCCGCAACATACCTGTCGTTGATGGCCGGATTACCGAAATCGTCCGTCATGGAAGTCGTAATGCCACAGTAAAACTTGATAGCGCCCGCGATGTCGCGGTCGACATTCTGTTCGCGCATCCGCGCACCAGACCGTCCGCAAGCCTGCATGAATCACTTGGTCTCGCCACGGTCAATACGCCAACTGGCATCGTCCTCAAAGTCGACGAGCGCCGCGAAACCAGTATTCCCGGTATCTACGCCGCCGGCGATCTCACCAACCCTGGAATGCCCTCGGTCACCATAGCATCATGGCAGGGCGCAACGGCTGGCATCTCCGCTCAGCAGTCGATGCTGGCTTAAGAGCGCAGATTGGAGGATGAACGTGGCCATTGAATCTGACAGCGCGGGTGTACGCTTTCCTCCGCCCTTCGTCTATCTGGGAGCGCTGCTGCTGGGGCTGGCGGCGGAGCGTTTCCTTACCCTGCGCTCTTTCGGCATCGACTGGCGATTGCTGGCCGCAACGGGCGCGCTGCTGTCCGTTGCCGGCATGGCGATGATGCTTGCGGCGGCGGGGCTGTTCCGGCTGCTGGGCACCAGCATTCCGCCGTCGCGGTCAACGACCTTTATCGCAACGACCGGTCCCTATCGGTGGACGCGCAACCCCATGTATCTCGGCATGGCGCTTATCTATGCCGGCCTTGCGATCGGCTTTGACGGGCCGATCGCCTTTGCCTTGCTCCCGTTGGTGCTCATCGTGATCCAGACGCAGGTGATCGCCCGCGAGGAGCGCTATCTCGAAGCGAAGTTCGGCGATGACTACCGCCGTTACAAGGCCGGGGTTCGCCGCTGGCTCTGACGATTTCAACGCTGCCGCCAGCAGTGCTGCGCTGCCCGAGGGCGCATGGCACGCATCCTGACAGTGGCCAGCTTCTCCCAAGTCTCTGTCGCATCCTTCGATACTGAACTGCCCCGACAAGCCTGTCGGGATACTGTTCAAGAGGCCTCAGGAGAGATGCCAGCTTCTCAGAATGCTATTTTGTGTGGCATTACCTGGCGATCGCCATTTAACTTTTTGAATTTTTCAGGCTATTGGTAATCGAATGGGATAATTTAGCGCACAGCCTATTTTATTTCTGTCAGCTTCAGATAGCCGAAAGCCCGCTTAATTGCGGGCTTTTTAATTTCAACATTCTGGGCCAGAAACGCTGATATACAACAGAGTAGTTTTCACATCTGAGCCGCTTTACTCAGCGTATCGCTAATCCACTGGTTAACGCTTTTTCCTGCGACTTCCGCTGCCGAATTAATGGCCGCGTGTGTTTCGGGTGGGATACGTAAACTGATTTTTCCACTGGCAGGGCGCTGAGCCTTAAGCCCGTTTTCCCTGCAATAAGTCAGATAATCGTCTACTGCTGCTTCAAATGCTAAACGTAAATCAGTGACGTTATCAGCATGAAAGCCAATCACATCACGGATGCCAGCCACATGTCCGATCAGACAGCGATCTTCATCGCTGTACTCAATTTTGGCTGAATATCCTTCGTAATTCATAGTACCCATGGGGTTACTCCAATCATTTCAAGGAATTTCCTGCCATCGCGTACCTGATAGGCTTTTGCTTCTTTTTCAGGGTGGGGACGATGGAAAGAGGCAATGACTCCCTTTATTTCTACTCTGACCCGTGAGCCTTTTCCCTCAGTGATTTTTGCGCCGATAGCGACAAATAAAGCTTCTATTTTGCGCCATTCCAGACTGCTGGAAACAGGGTCAGTGAAAATGATTTCCAGGGTCTTCCGGTGCTGGTTGTTGAGCGCATACATGTTTATCTTCCCTGATTGCTCTTACCTCTTTTTTAATACATGATGATATCACTAATTGATATCACTTCAAGGTTTTGAATTTTCTTTGTGACATAAAAAAGGGCGAAGCGATCGCCCTGTTGTTATCTTTTCAGCCCTAATGCAGCAAAAACAGGGTAGCCAGACCCAGGAAAATAAAGAAGCCGCCGGTATCGGTAAGGGCCGTGATCAATACGCTGGAGCCTACCGCCGGATCGCGTTTGAGTTTAGTCATGCACAGAGGGATCAGCACGCCCATTAACGCCGCCAGCAGCAGGTTCAGCACCATCGCCAGCATCATTACGCCGCCGAGTGCGGGATTGCCATACATAGCCCAGGTGACGCCGCCCATGATGCCGCCCCAGCAGATGCCGTTAATCAACGCTACGCCAAGCTCGCGGCCAATCAGGAAAGAGAAGTTGCCAGGCTCCACCTGATGCAGGGCTAATGCACGCACAATCATGGTAATGGTCTGATTTCCCGTATTGCCGCCGATACCGGCAACAATGGGCATCAGCGCGGCCAGCGCGACAATCTGCGAGATGGTGCCTTCAAAGAGGCCAATAACCCTGGAGGCCACAAAGGCGGTACAGAGGTTGACCGCCAGCCACGTCCAGCGGGTACGCACGGCTTTTCTGACCGGTGCGAACACATCCTCATCGGGATTAACGCCGCCCATTTTACGGATATGGCTGTCATTGGATTCGTTAACCAGATCGATCACGTCTTCAATGGTGACGCGGCCCATTAATTTGCCTTTGGCATCAATAACGGCAGCGGAAATCAGGTTATAACGTTCAAACGCACCCGCCGCATCCTCTGCTTTGTCGTCAATACGGAAGGTGGTGGGTTTGTCGTTCATCACCTCAAAAACCATTCGCTTGGGCTTGTTCAGTAAAATATCGGTCAGCGAAAGTTCACCAAGCAGAGTGTTGTTTTCATCCGTAATAAACAGTTTATCTGTGCCTTCAGGAATAGACTTTTTGCGCCGCAGATAGCGCTGAACCGTGGCGAGCGTCACGTCGGCTGGCATGGTGATCAGTTTAAAATCGGTGATCCTACCCACGCGGTCGCGGTCAAAATCCATTACCTCCAGCACGCGGGAGCGCTGTGCCGGATCCAGAGAGGTCAGCAACCGCCCGGTTAAATCGCGCGAGAGATATTTTGCCAGATAGACCTGCTCATCTATATCCAGCGGTTCGATAGCGCGCAGTAAATCGCGGTCGCTCATCTCTTCAATCAGGCTTTCCCACACGCTTTCGGAGGCTTCCACCAGCACCATCCCGCGGCGCTCGGTGTCAATCAGACGCCACAAGGCCTGACGTTCATCTTCCGGCAGCGCTTCCAGCAGGTCAGCAAGGTCAGCGGCGTGCAGCAGAGGAATATAGCCTCTGATCTCTTCCGCCTCTTCCCGATGCACTTCAGCTTCAGCAGCTGTTTCCTTAAGGGGACGTTCGAGAAGCGTATCGACCAGATCGTTATCGTTAAGCAGCAGAGTTAAAATACGGCTGCGGATTTCAGCAAGCTGCTCACTGTGGGATAAAGCTACAGACATAAAAATTCCCTTGAGTCTGGCAAAAGAGGAGCGAAAAGCTAAGTATTGCCTAAATCAGGCAAAAGAGTGAGAGAAGTCGCTTTTTTTCAGGCAACTCCATCAGGAAGGGCGCAGGAAGAGCGACTTATTTCGTCACCGCAATGGGTTGTGCAACTTCCTGTTTTTTCTGCTGATGATGCTCAAAAGCGGCCGGGACGACGTAAATTAACCGGCCGGTTAAAATGATAAAACTCACCAGCAGGACAATACGGGTCATACGGCTGGTTTTCTGACGTTTTCTGAATGATATGGCGCTGTTCACGCGGCGTTTCCAGTTAAGCCCGAAGGCGATGGCATAATTTAGACACAGCTACAGTATCAGGTCAACGTAATGCACCCTTGCCATGATGAAATTTCCAACAAAATTTTACCTGCTGGTTTTTGAAGGAAAGGTAAACGGCGGCATAACAGGCGGAGTAAAAAAGGTCTGGTTTGACGCAGATCAAAATCCTTCCCTCCAGCGATCCTACTATGACCCACTGACCCCCTTTTGCATCAGGAACGCTCTGTTTAAATCATCAGCAACATAACAGAACTATTGAGCCTAATGAGAATCAGCAGTTGGATCGCCCGCTTTAACCAGAGTTCGTCAGGATTACCGTTAATTTTACCTCTGCTCCTGATGCCGCTCTCCACCCAACTTTCTGTCCGTCTGGGCATTGAAAGCGGCTATGTCTATCTGATCTACCTTCCGCTGGCAATGCATATTGCTTTTCTGCTGGTGTTCGACTGGCGAGCGATGCCGGGATTAATTCTGGGACTCTCTCTTTACTATTTTCAGCGTTACAGCCTGGTGCCTGCCGCGCTGATCGTTTTGGCAACCGCAGGCTCGCTGGCGCTGGGGTGGAAAGGTTATAAGCTGCATGCCGGACGGCGATGGAATGCGGATTATGGCGGGACCAGCCTGATGAAGGTGCGCCTGCTGTGGCTGGCTTTTCTGACGCCGTTATTGTTTATCCTCGGTATGCAGGCGGTGGCTTATTCAGGTTTTGTCTCCCGTAACGGAACCGTTTTCAGTCCTGAACTGTTTTCGCTGCATATTTTATTAAACTTTCAGTCTTTATTGCTTTCCTGCCTGACGATGATTCAGGTCTATTATTTTGCTATTCGCTGCCTGCGTAAGCCCAGGCTGGCTAAAGTGATTTTCCTGCGAATTCGTAAGCAGGCTGCTCCCACGGTGAGCAGAGAAGAGGTGCTCTGCTGGTCAGCGCTGGTTGCTTTCCTGCTGGTCATGCTTTTTGTGGCTCACAAAAATCAGCAAAATTTACTGGCCAGCGATTACGGTCTGCCGTTAATTTTGCCATTAATGCTCTGGTCAGCCATGCGTTTTGGCTATCTTTTTACCTCGCTAAGCTGGGCGGTATTACTGGTACTGCTTTATCAGCTCCGGGATCGCTTCCTTTCTTACGGCACCGAGCCGTACCACCTCGCCGTGATGTCCGCTAACCTGCTGGTTTTCAGCCTTACTATTCTGCTAATGGCATCCATCAGCACCCGTCAGCGGCAGATGCTGGCTCGGGCAAAACAGACGGCGCTGCGAGATCCGGTCTTTAACCTTCCCAATTTGCGTGCGCTAAGTGCAGACCTGGCAGAAAGCCCTCTGAATATCCTTTGTTTTCTCAGCGTGCCCGATCTGGATCGGCTGAGCCGGATCTATGGGCTTCGTCTGCGGATTAACTACAAACGTGGCCTGGCTGCGCACCTGGGGTCGGCGTTGCAGCCAGGGGAGGAGGTCTACCAGCTGCCGGGCTTCGACCTGGTTATCAGGCTGAATTACAGCGGCCACCAGGCTCGTATCGAAACGATCACCACCAGCATAAAGGCGTACCACCTGCAATGGGAGGGGCTGCCCATTCATCCTGAAATTGGATTCAGTTACTGTAGCGTGCGGCGTCCTGTCACGCACCTCTATGAACTGCTGGGTGAGATGAGCGCTATGGCGGAACAGTCGCTGAAAACCGGTATGGCTGAGAATTTGCTGCAAAATAACAGCCTGCCGGTACAGCGCCGCGTCGCGGAAAAAGTGGCTTTGCTGAATGAGATCAAAGCCACGTTAAGCCAGCAGGGCTATCCGCTGTGGGTACAGCGTGTCAAAGGGATCAGAGGCGATGATTTCTACGCTATCACCATGCGGATGCGCGATCGGGCGGGGCAGCCAATATTGCCAGCTCAGCTGGAAGAATTTGGGTTAACCTGGGATGTGGACCGCTGGATGATCGAGCAGTCGCTGGCTTTTATTGATCGGTATCGTCGGGCGCTGCCGGGCAGCCGGTTCGCTATTCCGCTTTTTATCTCCACTCTCTGTCGGCCCCGGCTGGTAAAAGAGATTGCGCACTATCTGGAGGCATACCGGCTGGAACCCTGGCAACTGATTGTTCAGGTGCCGGACTCTCCTTTGCTCAGCCACACCAGTTGGGGATGCAGCGCCATTGCGCAGCTTCGCCTGTTGGGCTGTGCGGTGGCGATTACAGAATTTGGCGGCAAATTTGCCAGTTATGCCAGCTTACCGGCGCTGGAGGGCGATTTGCTGAAGATTGATGCCCGTTTTGTAGGGAACATGCTGCAAAGCAGCCTGGATTATCAGGTGATCCAGGCCCTCTGCGGGTTAGCCAAATCCAGGAAAATGCAGGTAATAGCCGGGGGAGTAAGTTCACAGGAAGTGGAGGAAGAGCTGCGTCGGCTGGGTATGGACTATTTGCAGGGTGAGAGTATCGGCGGGGAGCGGCCTTTAAGGGAATTGATTGGGGTAACACGGGCGATTTGATTTCGCCCGTGCCGCTTTACGCTTTGATCATCTCTTTTTGCGCCAGCAGCGTGGCAAACCGCAGGGGAATGCGGTTGCCATGCTCATCGGTGCGGTGAAGCTGGCCAACATGCTCGTTATATTTAACGATGTGCCACTTACGGTAATAATCGCTAAGCTCGCCTGACTTGAACGCAAACGGGAAGCCCTGGTCGCAGGGATAATCTTCAGTATCCATCGCGGCCACAATCAGGTTATAGCCACCTTTAACCGTGCTGGCCTGCATATCTGCAATCAGCTGAGGGATCGTCTCAGGCTGTAGAAACATCATTACCACGGTAGAGAAGACAAAATCCCAGGCACCGTTGAAGCGCCAGGTATTGAGATCTTTCTGCGCGGTGACAATTCCCCGAAGGTTCTCCTCGGCAATAATCTGGTTCAGACGTGCCAGGCTGGCCGGATTGTTATCCCAGCCGGTCACCTCAAAACCCTTCAGGTTAAGCCAGAGGGCATTCCTGCCGTTGCCACATCCCACATCTAAAGCGCGGCCAGGGGGAATACGCTCCACCGCTTCCAGCACCTCGGAATGGGTAGGGGAGAGCTGATATTTCTCGGTGTAGTAGTTATCGGGACGAAGGATCATGATGCTGTCTCCTCCTGGATCATCAGCTGCCAGCCCGTGACATCTTTCCAGTAACTCTGTTCGCGCTCCAGATCGAGCTGCACCAGGTTGTTCTGGCTGAAGTAGTCTGCCGGGAAGGTTAACGTCCAGTGGCCGTCATTGGTTTCCAGCTTCAGCAAGTCTGGAGTGGAGGTAGCCTGGCGCTGATTGTTAAGCAGAGCGCCCAGACGTAGTAAAAACACCAGCGGCAGAAACTGTTTTTTCTTGAACAGCGTCAGCCGCGGCATCTCATCCACTTTCACCGCTTTGCGGTGGAAGCGAACCAGCGTCGCCAGCAAGGTTTGCTGATCCTGATTGAAGCCCGGCATATTGGTGTTTTGCAGAATATAGGAGGAGTGACGCTGCATCCCGCTGTGATTGATGGTCAGACCCACCTCATGCAGCATCGCCGCCCATTTAAGCAGAGCAGAAAGCTGCGGATTGGCCAGCTTGGAATTCTGATCGCGCCACTGTAGATAGAGCTTCTCGGTGGTTTCCAGCACCCGCTTTGCCTGATCGCTGTCAATAGCGTAATGGTTTGCCAGACTCTGCGCCGTTCTGCTGCGGATATCCTGATGGCGAAAACGGCCTTCCATCTCATACAGCACGCCTTCACGCAGCGCACCGTCAGAAAGCCGCAGCTCGCGGATAGCCAGTGCATCAAAAACGCCACAAAGAATGGCAAGGCCGGGAACAAAGACCGCTTTACGCTCTTCAGAAAGGCCTGGCAGACTCAGCGCCTCAAACGATTTATGTTTGATCACCTCGTCATAGAGCATCTCCAGCCGCTCGGGGGTGATGACTTTCTCTTTTTCACCCATCGCCAGCAGCACTTCGCAAGCTGCTTTGATACTGCCAGAAGCGCCAAGGGCGTACTGCCAGCCCGTCAGGCGGTACTGCCAGGCCATGGTTTCAAGCTTCTGTGCGGCGGCAAGGCGGGCGCGGCGGAAGTTCTCTTTGCTGATCACGCCGCCGGGGAAATAGAGGTTGGCAAAACTGACGCAGCCCATACGGCGGCTCTCAACCAGCTTTGGCTCGAAATCTTCGCCTATCACCATCTCAGTAGAGCCGCCACCGATATCGATAACCAGCTTGCGGCCTTTCTCCGGCTGCGTGTGCTCAACGCCCATAAAAATCAGACGGGCCTCTTCATTGCCGGAGATTACTTCAATCGGATAGGGAATGACATCCGCTGCCCGCCGCAAAAAGTCTTCAGCATTGACCGCTTCACGCAGGGTATGCGTACCCACAATCGTCACGTTAGCAGGGCTGAAGCCCTGGAGGCGTTCTGCAAACAGAGCAAGGCAGGTCAACCCGCGCTGGATAGCGGCTTCACTCAGCACATTGTTGTGATCCAGCCCATCGGCTAGTTGGACGCGCTGCTTCAACCTGCCGAGCACCTGCATGGCGCCATCTACCACGCGGGCAATCACCATGTGAAAACTGTTTGAGCCCAGGTCGATGGCGGCAAATTCCTGCGGTTTAGGCGTATTTTTCTGGGATATTGGCATAGTGAGTTAGTCAGGTTGTTCCAGAGTTTTAATGTAATCGTAGATAGCAAGCTGGGCGCGTACCTTACGGCGATTGCCGCGGGGAACATAGCGGTTACTCAGCTCTTTATCTACAAAGCGCGCCTTAAGCGTATCACTCAACAGTATGCCAATAATATCCAGCACACGCTGTTTCAGAATAGGGTCAAGAATGGCGACGGCGACCTCAATACGGTAATCGATATTGCGGGTCATCCAGTCAGCGGAGGAGAGATAGACTTTTTTATCCCCGCCGTTATCAAAAATGTAGACGCGATCATGCTCCAGATAGCGATCCACAATACTGATCACGCGTATGTTTTCGCTAATACCTTCCAGATTTGGGATCAGCGAGCACATGCCGCGGATCAGCAGGTTCACCTTCACGCCGACGCTGGAAGCGGTGTAAAGCCGGTCTACCAGACCTTTATCTACCAGGTTATTCACCTTGAGCGTGATGCCCGCTGGCGTCCCTTGCTGGGCATTGGCAATTTCGTTGTCAATCAGCTGATAGAGCATCTGCCTGGAGTTCTGCGGCGAAACCATCAGATGTTCAAACGTCACCGGACGATAGGGGTTTTCAATAAAGTTAAACACCCGGCGCACTTCGTTGGTGATCCGCGCATCAGCGGTTAACAGCGAATAATCGGTATAGATACGGGCCGTTTTTTCGTTGAAATTGCCGGTGCCGATATGCGCATAGCGGGCTATCTCCCCGTTTTCACGGCGGGAGATCAAAAACAGCTTGGCGTGAATTTTCAGACCAGGGGCAGAGAAAATCACATGCACACCCGCTTCCGTCAGCCGCTTCGCCCAGTGAATATTGGCTTCTTCATCAAAGCGAGCCTGAAGCTCCACCACCACGGTAACCTTCTTGCCGTTGTAAGCCGCGTGGATCATTGCATCAATAATGCGCGAGTTCTTGGCTACCCGGTAAATATTGATTTTGATAGCCAGCACGGCAGGGTCGAAGGAAGCCTGGCGCAGCAGCTCCAGCACATGCTCGAAAGTGTGGTAGGGATAGTAAAGCAGCACATCGCGGTTACGGATGGCGTCGAAGCCGTTCCGGAAACGGTCAAACCAGATGTGCCGCAGCTGAGGCAGCGGCTTGTTCACCAGGTTTGCTTTGCCAACATTTGGGAAAGTGATGAAATCTTTAAAGTTATGATAACGGCCCCCCGGCACGATAGAGTCGTAGTTGGTGATGTTCAGCTTTTTGCTCAGCATCTCCACCATCGTGTCCGGCATATCGCGCTGATAAACGAAACGCACCGGCTCAGCGGTTAAACGCTGCTTAAGGCTGGAGGACATTAATTCCAGCAGGCTGGATTCCATCTCGGTGACCAGGTCATATTCCGCATCGCGCGTCATCTTCATCGAATAGGCATTGAGCGCATCGTAATCAAAGAAGCCACGGAAAATATCGCCGAGACAGTAGCGCAGAATGTTATCCAGCAGAATCATTGGCTTGCGGCGGCGAGGCGTCTCCGGCGGCAGATTCACAAAGCGGGGCACCTTGTCGGAGGGAATTTCCAGCAGGGCATAGCTGATCTCCTCGCCGCGGATAATTTCTACCGCCAGGTAGGTGTAATCATCCTTAAGGAATTCAATCAGATCCGTGTCGTGGTTCACCAGAATAGGCGTAATGTGCTGACGCAGATGATGCTTAAAGTAGTGGCGCAACCAGCTTTGCTGATTGGGCGAGAGCTGACGTTCATTGATCAGGAAGATCTGGTTGCGCGCCATCTCCAGCAACAGATCGTTATAAAGGCTGTCAAATTCCTGATCCGCTTTCAGAACGCGGGCCTGAATTTTTTTTAACAAATGGCGCGGGGTAGAGGGAGAACCTTGCTCTTCGCCAATCAAAATGCGGCGTTTCAGGTCGGCAAAGCGAACCTTATAGAACTCTTCAAGGTTATTGGAATAGATACCCAGAAAACGCATACGCTCAATGAGGGGATTGGTCTTATCCGCCGCTTCCTGAAGCACGCGTTCGTTAAACGACAACCAACTCAACTCTTTTTCTATATACAGCTTTTCCTGACCCATTTTTACTCCGTGTGCAGATCCTGTTTTGATCGGCCATTGTCTGCTTTCATTATGGCGAGAGTATGGCAGCAAAGTCCAACGGACATTGTTGATTGTCTTATTAATCTTATAAGGGCAACATAGCGACTTCTACGCGCACTGGAAAGCCCTTAACGCATGAGCTCGACCCCTATCCCTGCCCAGTTCAACGGCCGCCGCCGTCGGTTTATCGACCGGCTGACTCGCCGCGTCGTAAGGATTTGTGGGCTGGCTATTCTGCTGGTGATGTTTTTACTCTTCGTCTGGCTGCTGTGGGTCGTTGTGCCGCTGTTTGCCGCGCCCTCACTGAGCAACGAACAGCAGATTGTGTTGCCGCCTTCTCCACCTTCAGTAGCGATGGGAATGGATGCGGGGCAGCGGTGGGGCTGGCGTATTGATAAGCAAGGGCAGGGCTTTTTTATTCCTCTGAGCAGTCAGGCCGCCTCTGCACCTTATCCTCTGAGCCGTGGCACCGTTTCTGCCGTCTCCACCCCTGATGATCGCAGCATTTTATTACAGAGTGAAAGCGGGCTGGTGCTGGTGCAGCCTCAGTTCAGCACGGTGACCAACGAACCGCTCTGGCGATTCCCCTTAGGCGACAAACCGCTGGCAGGCAGCGATCCTGATGCCTCCCTCCTCACCCTGGCCCAGCCGGATGAGCAGAGCTGGCTGGTGGCTCAGGCCAGCGCGCAGCAGATCACCCTGATCAAATACCAGCTTAATACCGCAGCTGAGATCTTTAAGGTGAACTCGCCTGGCGTGACGCAACTGCTGCTTTCGCCCGACGGGCAACGCCTGTTCACCGTTTCAGGCACCCTTTTACGCGTCTGGAAAATAACGCCGCAGGGCCTGGAGCTGCGCGATACGCACACGCTGAATAGCGTGCCCGCGCGTATTGCCCTGATGAGCGGAGGAAGCTCACTGCTGATAGCAGACAGCCATGGCATTTCACAGTGGTTTGATATCACCAGCGAATCCGGGCCGCAGTTGCGGTACATCCGCCAGTTTGCCGGGGCTGAAGAGCAGGGCGTGCTGATAACTGAAGCGCATCGCCGCGTTTTTGCCACGCTAAGCCCGGCTGGTGAACTCAGGCTCTATGCCAGCAAACAGCAGGGCGCCATCTTATCCAGTCAGCTTCACGGCGGGGCCGGACTCGCTACCTTTGCCCCACGCGGCGATGGTTTGCTGCTGGAGCATGAAGGCGTCTGGAGACACTACCGGCTTACCAATCCCTGGCCAGATATCAGCTGGCGGAACCTCTGGCAGAAAGTCTGGTATGAGCACTATCCTGCTGCGGATTACGTCTGGCAATCCACCTCTGCTAACGATGAATATCAGGGCAAGTACAGCCTGGTGCCCATGGTAGTGGGTACCCTGAAAGCCGCAGGGTTGGCGATGCTGTTTGCCACGCCGCTGGCGCTGGCGGCGGCGATGTACACCGCGTGGTTTATGGCGCCTGGCCTCCGGCGCTGGGTCAAACCGGCAATAGAGATGATGGGGGCGTTGCCCAGCGTGGTGATCGGTCTGATTGCCGGGCTGTGGCTGGCTCCTCAGCTGGCTGACAGATTGCTGGGTGTGCTGCTGCTACCGCTGCTGCTGGCTGGCGTTCTGCTGCTGTGCAGCTGGGGTTCACAGCGGTTATCGCCCGCATGGCGTCGCCGTCTTTGCAGGGAAGGCCGGGAAATCTGGGTTCTGTTACCGCTGATGCTGCTGACGGGCGTACTCTCCCTGTGGCTGATCCCTCTGCTTGAGCAGCAGCTGTTTGAAAATGGCCTGGCGGAACGCTTCAGCCAGAATTACCAGCAGCGCAATTTACTGATCGCAGGCGTTGCTATGGGCTTTGCGCTGGTGCCGCTGATTTTCACGCTGGCGGAAGATGCTATCTTCAGCGTACCCGCCTCGCTGGGGCAGGGGTCGCTGGCGCTGGGGGCCACGCCGTGGCAAACCCTGATCCGCGTGGTGGTTCCGGGAGCTTCATCCGGCATTTTTGCCGCGTTGATGATCGGTTTTGGCCGGGCGCTGGGAGAAACAATGATAGTGCTGATGGCAACAGGAAACACGCCGGTGACGGAAGGCGGCGTGTTGCAGGGGGTACGCACTCTGGCTGCCAATGTAGCTATTGAGATGCCGGAAGCGGCCGCAGGCAGCGCACATTACCGCATTCTGTTTTTAAGCGCCCTGGTGCTGCTGATCTTTACGCTGATTGTGAATACCCTGGCAGAGCTTATTCGTCAGCGGCTGCGTCAGCAATATGGACAACAGGAGGGGCAGCCATGAGCGCCGTGACAAATAACCACCGCTGGCGCTGGTTAACGGGCGGGGCGGTCGCGGTCAGCCTGCTGGCCTTTGTTTTGCTGATTACGCTGCTGGCCTGGCAGGGCTTTCGCTATTTCTGGCCTCAGACAGTGACGCTCTTTACTGTGCAGCAAACCGTCGGCACCTCACAGGTACTGGGCGAAGTTGTTCAAAAAGAGAAGGTATCCCGCCAACAGCTTCAGGCCAGTGGCCGGGCGCTGCCGTCAGGTTTGCCGCAGGAACTGACGCGCTATCTGATCAAAACCGGGAATCGCGATTTTGCCGCCACCGATTTCCAGAGCCTGTTGAGTTATCAGATTGTGGCTCAGGAAGCGCCAACCGGGGTGATTGCGCTCCAGCGGCGATCGGGCGGCATGGCGTATGGCTGGTTTGACGGGCTGCTGGAGAACGGACAGCCGCTGGTCGCCCGCAATATGATGCGCGCCCTACAGCTGCGCATCAAACAGTCTCATCAGCAACTGTCACAGGCGGAGAAGATACGCCGTATCAGCATGGCCAGGCTTAACAGTGAGCTGAACCAGCTGGCGCAGCGTCAGCACCGGCTTCAGCAGGAAAATCAGTACACTGCCCAGGCGCAGTCAATCCATCAGGCGGACAGCACAGAGTTGCAGCGTCAGTTTGCGCTGAAAGCGCAGCAGCTTAAAGATCTCACCAGCGAAAGCAGCAGTACGGTGCTGATCCTGCGCGATGCGCAGGGTCAGCAGCACTTTATCCCGCTCAATCAGATTTTATCGGCCTGGTACCCTAACGCAATGAGCTATAGCGAGAAGGGGCTGCACTTTGCCTGGCAGGTATGGCATTTCATCAGCGGTACGTCGGGTGAAAGCGTGGGCGAAGGCGGCGTTTTTCCAGCTATATTTGGCACGGTGCTGATGGTGCTGCTGATGTCCGTGGTGGTCATGCCGCTCGGCGTCGTTGCGGCTATCTGGCTGCATGAGTATGCCGGAAACGGGCTGATGACCCGGCTGGTACGGATTGCGGTGGTGAACCTGGCTGGCGTGCCCTCTATCGTATATGGCGTCTTTGGCCTGGGCTTCTTTGTCTGGCTGGCAGGCGGAAGCCTGGACAGGCTCTTTTTCGCGGATGCTCTGCCCAACCCGACGTTCGGCACGCCCGGCCTGCTGTGGGCCTCACTGACGTTAGCACTACTGACGCTGCCGGTGGTGATTGTGGCGACTGAAGAGGGGCTGTCACGCATTCCCAACTCCTTACGCCAGGGTTCGCTGGCGCTGGGGGCCACGCAGGCGGAAACGCTGTGGCACGTCACGCTGCCGCTGGCGGTTCCGGCGATGCTGACCGGGCTTATCCTGGCGGTGGCTCGTGCAGCGGGGGAAACGGCACCGCTGATGCTGGTGGGCGTGGTGAAGATGGTGCCCGAGCTGCCGGTGGATGCGGTCTTCCCCTATCTGCACCTGGACCGCAAATTTATGCATCTGGGCTTTCAAATCTATGACCTGGCGTTTCAAAGCCCTAACGCGCAGGCAGACAGGCCGCTGGTATTCGCTACCGCGCTGCTGCTGGTGACAATTATTCTGGCGCTGAATGTGCTGGCGATGGCGTTGCGTCATCGTCTGCGTGAACGTTATCGCACATTAATGAACTGAGTGAGAAATATGGCGATCCCTGAAGAGCTGGCGTGCTCGCTGGAGCTGGAGAATTTTTCCCTGTGGTATGGCGAAAAGCAGGCGTTAAAAAGCATCTCGCAGCGCTTCCCTGAAAACCGGATTACCGCACTGATTGGCCCTTCAGGCTGCGGTAAGTCGACGTTGTTACGCAGTCTGAACCGGATGAACGAGCTGATTGATGGCTGCCGGACCGAAGGGGATATTCGCCTGCATCAGCAGTCGATTATGTCTGCAACTCAGGATCTGGCCGCGCTACGCAGAAGGGTGGGGATGGTGTTTCAGCGCCCGAATCCGTTTCCGAAAACCATTTACGAAAACGTGGTCTATGGCCTGCGCTTACAGGGCGTGCGCGACCGACGGGTTCTGGATGAGGCGGTAGAGCGGGCCTTACGCGCTGCGGCATTATGGGCCGAGGTGAAAGATAATCTCTGGCAGAATGCCCTGACCCTCTCCAGCGGGCAGCAGCAGCGGCTGGTGATTGCGCGAGCTATTGCGATCGAACCTGAAATTTTGCTGCTGGATGAACCAACGTCGGCGCTGGACCCCATCTCCACGCTGGTGATTGAGGAGCTGATGAGCACGCTTAAGCAGCACTTTACGCTGATCCTTGTCACCCATAATATGCAGCAGGCGGCGCGGGTATCCGATTTCACCGCTTTTATGCATCAGGGCAGCGTGGTGGAGTTTGGCGAGACGGACGAACTCTTTACTACGCCGCGCCAGCGCCGTACCGAAGATTATATTACCGGGCGCTACGGCTGACAAAACGCCAGCCGCATAAAAAAACACCCGATGAAGTTCACCGGGTGTTTTGTTTTGATCATAGTCGGCGGACCAGTATCAGCGGTCAGTCGAAGGCGTGCCCCTCTTCAGGCAGCTTTTCGCCATCCAGCCAGGCGGCGTTGTCCCGCATCTCCACTCTGCCATCCACAAACCAGCTGACTACCAGCGGGTAGATAGCGTGCTCCTGGTGCTGCACACGTGCGGTCACATCCTCTTCGCTGTCTTCGGCAAAGACCGGCACTTTTGCCTGTAGGATCACCGGGCCGCCATCCAGCTGCTCGGTCACAAAATGCACCGAGGTGCCGTGCTCTTCATCACCATTTTCCATAGCCTGGCGATGGGTGTGCAGGCCGGGGTATTTCGGCAGCAGGGAAGGGTGGATGTTAAGCATGCGTCCGGCATAGTGCTGCACAAAAGCCGGGCTGAGAATACGCATATAGCCAGCCAGCACCACCAGATCGGGCGCATAAGCATCGATTTCCAGCATCAGCTGGTTGTCGAACGCCTCGCGGTCTGCAAACTGGGAAGCGGCCAGCGCATGGGCAGGCACGCCCGCTTCACGCGCTCGCGTCAGGCCAAACGCCTCTGATTTATTGCTGAACACGGCAGCAACGCTGGCGTTGATCTGGCCCTGCTCACACGCATTCAGGATTGCCTGAAGGTTGCTTCCCTGTCCCGAAATCAACACCACCACTCTTTTCATGCGTTAATGACCACACGCTCATCAGAATCAGACGCTTTGATCACGCCAATTTTCCAGGCTTTTTCGCCCGCGTCGGTCATCAGCTGAACCGCTTTATCCGCTTCCTCTGCACTGAGGGCGATCAGCATGCCCACGCCACAGTTAAAGGTGCGATACATCTCGTGACGGCTGACGTTGCCCGCTTCCTGCATCCAGCCAAATACCGCAGGCCACTGCCAGCTTGACTCTTCAATCACCGCCTGGGTGTTCTCTGGCAGGACGCGAGGGATATTTTCCCAGAAGCCGCCACCGGTCAGGTGGCAGATGGCGTGCACCTCTACCTGTTCAATCAGGCTCAGCAGGTTTTTAACATAAATACGGGTTGGCTCCAGCAGGTGGTCAGCCAGCGTTTTGCCTTCCAGCTGAGTCGCTTCCGGGTCGGTTTTGCTGACTTCCAGAATCTTACGTACCAGCGAATAACCGTTAGAGTGCGGGCCGCTGGAACCCAGCGCAATCAGCACGTCGCCATCCTGCACCTTGCTGCCGTCGATGATCTCTGACTTTTCTACTACGCCAACGCAGAAGCCTGCGACGTCATAATCTTCGCCATGATACATGCCCGGCATTTCAGCCGTTTCGCCACCTACCAGCGCACAGCCAGACTGTGAACAGCCTTCAGCGATGCCGGTGATCACGCTGGCCGCGGTCTCCACATCCAGTTTGCCGGTGGCATAATAATCCAGGAAGAACAGCGGCTCGGCGCCCTGTACCACCAAATCGTTCACGCACATCGCGACCAGGTCGATACCGATGGTATCGTGGCGTTTAAGGTCCATCGCCAGACGCAGCTTGGTGCCAACGCCGTCAGTGCCGGAAACCAGAACCGGCTCGCGGTATTTTTGCGGCAGGGCACAAAGGGCACCGAAACCGCCCAGTCCACCCATCACTTCCGGGCGACGAGTCTTTTTCACTACGCCTTTAATACGATCGACTAAAGCATTACCCGCGTCGATGTCTACGCCGGCGTCTTTATAGCTGAGAGAGGTTTTGTCGGTCACTGCGGATCCCCACGCGGTTTGCGGTTGGTGGTATGGAAAATAAAGCGCGGCAATTCTAACAGCGCAGGCAAACGTTTGCGAGTGCCATCTTATGACGCGTTGCGGATAACTGAATTTTAGCCAATTCTTTAAGGGGGAGAGGAGGAATTAACAGAAGTTGTACTAAGTCATATGGCGTCTGGCGTAAATGGCGCTATAATCTCGCGATTTTTTTTTGCAGCTTAACACTCCGGGAGTACAACAATGAAGATCGTGGAAGTCAAACACCCTCTGGTCAAACATAAACTGGGCCTGATGCGTGAACATGACGTAAGCACCAAGCGTTTTCGTGAACTCGCCTCAGAAGTGGGAAGTCTGCTGACTTATGAAGCCACCTCCGACCTGGAAACCGAAACGGTGACCATTGAAGGCTGGAACGGCCCGGTCGAGATTGAGCAGATCAAAGGCAAGAAAATTACCGTGGTGCCGATCCTGCGTGCCGGTCTTGGCATGATGGAAGGCGTGCTGGAGCACGTTCCCAGCGCCCGTATCAGCGTAGTGGGCGTTTACCGTGATGAAGAGACGCTGGAGCCGGTGCCCTACTTCCAGAAGCTGGTGTCAAACATTGAAGAGCGTATGGCGCTGGTGGTTGATCCGATGCTGGCTACCGGCGGCTCAATGATCGCCACTATCGACCTGCTGAAGAAGGCGGGCTGCACCAGCATCAAAGTGCTGGTACTGGTCGCCGCACCGGAAGGAATTGCCGCGCTGGAAAAAGCGCACCCGGACGTTGAGCTTTACACCGCGTCAGTTGACCAGGGGCTGAATGAGAAGGGGTATATCATCCCCGGCCTGGGCGACGCGGGCGATAAGATCTTCGGAACCAAATGAGAATGATCCAGCCTGGCTTACTTGCCAATTTGAACCTCTGCAAGCGGGGTCACAGGGCGAGCAACGCGAATAATCTTCACGTACTTTTTGTACGCTGCGGTTCTTGTGCGCGGGCAGGGGCCAAACTCACTGCGGCGATAACAGCTGGGCTGAAACATCTGATCTGCCTTAACGGGTTATACAGATGAATGATTAAGTATCAAGCCGACCGCAGAGTCGGCTTTTTATTGGGGTAAACTAAGGGTAATACTATGACTCGTCGTGCAATTGGCGTCAGCGAGCGTCCGCCGCTGCTGCAAACTATTCCGCTAAGCTTCCAGCATCTGTTCGCCATGTTTGGCGCCACGGTACTGGTGCCGATTCTGTTTCACATCAACCCGGCCACGGTGTTGCTGTTTAACGGGCTGGGTACGCTGCTCTATCTGTTTATCTGTAAGGGAAAAATCCCTGCCTACCTCGGCTCCAGTTTTGCCTTTATTTCGCCAGTATTACTCCTGCTTCCGCTGGGCTATGAAGTGGCGCTGGGCGGATTTATTCTTTGTGGCGTGCTGTTCTGCCTGGTGGCGCTGATCGTTAAAAAGGCGGGAACGGGCTGGCTGGACGTGATGTTCCCACCTGCCGCAATGGGCGCAATTGTGGCGGTGATTGGCCTGGAGCTGGCGGGCGTGGCGGCAAATATGGCGGGGCTGCTGCCTGCTAATGGCGCTGCTGTAGAGAGCAGAACCATCATTATTTCGATGGTCACCCTTGCTGTAACGGTATTTGGTTCCGTCCTGTTCCGCGGCTTTATGGCGATTATCCCGATTCTGATCGGCGTGCTGGTGGGCTATGCGCTCTCTTCGGCAATGGGCATTGTGAACTGGTCTGCGGTAGAGGCTGCCCCCTGGTTTGCGCTGCCCACCTTCTACAAGCCCCGTTTCGAATGGGTAGCCATGCTGACTATTCTGCCGGCAGCGCTGGTGGTGATTGCCGAGCACATAGGGCATCTGGTGGTCACCGCCAACATTGTGAAAAAAGATCTGCTGAAAGATCCGGGCCTGCACCGTTCGATGTTTGCTAACGGCATCTCAACCGTGTTCTCCGGCTTCTTTGGCTCTACGCCTAATACTACCTATGGCGAAAATATCGGAGTGATGGCAATTACCCGCGTCTACAGCACCTGGGTAATCGGCGGGGCGGCTATCCTCGCTATCCTGCTCTCCTGCGTGGGTAAGCTGGCGGCAGCCATTCAGGCGATTCCGGTGCCGGTAATGGGCGGCGTGTCGCTGCTGCTGTACGGCGTGATTGGCGCTTCCGGTATCCGCGTGTTAATCGAGTCAAAAGTGGATTATAACAAGGCGCAGAACCTGATCCTCACCTCGGTGATCCTGATTATTGGCGTCAGCGGCGCTACCGTACACATTGGTGCGGCCGAGCTGAAAGGGATGGCGCTGGCGACCATTGTCGGCGTTCTGCTGAGCCTGATCTTTAAGCTGATCAGCCTGGTGCGTCCGGAAGAAGTGGTGCTTGATCCTGAAGATCGGGATCATCCATAAGGCGGCAGATCCGGCCTGCGTTTATTAACGGAAGAAACTTGTGATAAACTCCAGCCGGATTTTGCCCGATCACTACTGAGGTGCTTCTGAACACACCGGCACAGCTCTCTTTGCCACTCTATCTGCCCGATGATGAAACCTTCGCCAGTTTCTGGCCGGGGGAGAACCCCTCGCTGATCGCCGCACTGCAAAGCGCGTTGCAGCAGGAGCATGGCAGCTACTTCTATTTCTGGTCGCGTGAAGGGAGCGGTCGCAGCCATTTACTGCATGCAGCCTGTGCAGAGCTTTCCGCCCGTGGCGAAGCCGTGGGCTATGTTCCGTTGGATAAGCGTACCTGGTTCGTGCCGGAAGTGCTGGACGGAATGGAGCAGCTGCCGCTGATCTGCATCGACAATATTGAATGCATTGCCGGGGATGAACCCTGGGAAATGGCAATTTTCGACCTTTATAACCGTATTCTCGAAACGGGCAGAACCCGTTTACTGATCACGGCCGATCGTCCTCCCCGCCAGCTGAACCTTAAGTTAGCCGATCTCGCTTCCCGTCTCGACTGGGGGCAGATATACCGGCTTCAGCCGTTATCTGATGAAGACAAATTGCAGGCGTTGCAACTGCGGGCCAGATTACGTGGGTTTGAGCTACCGGAAGATGTGGGGCGTTTCCTGCTGAAAAGGCTGGATCGTGAGATGCGTACGCTGTTCGTAACGCTGGATAAACTGGATCGCGCCTCTATCAGTGCCCAGCGTAAGCTGACCATTCCGTTTGTGAAGGAGGCGCTGGGTCTCTGACTTTTTACAGGATCGTCAGAACCTGCTCAGGCGGGCGGCCTAAGCGCGCTTTCCCCTTATTGATCACAATTGGCCGCTCAATCAGGATTGGATTTTCCGCCATCGCCCGCAGCAGCTGCGCCTCACTCAACGTTTGATCTTCAAGCGCCAGCGTCTTATAAATCTCCTCTTTCTTCCTCATCAGCTCCCGTGCCGAGCTGAAGCCGAGCATCTCTACCAGCCGCTTCAGCGTTGCCACATCCGGGGCAGAGTCCAGATAAAGAATAATCTGTGGCTCAACGCCCTTTTCCCGGATCAGCGACAGCGTTTCCCGACTTTTGGCACAGCGGGGATTATGATAAATCTGCACTTCAGACATTTTTTCTACCCAATTATGATTTCTGATATTTGCGGTAACGTTCCTGTAGCTGGCGGAACTGATCGATGCGTGCATCGTAACGGGCCTGCTTCAGGCTGCCTAACGGCACGGCGGAGCTGGCGCTGCTCAGGCTGCGGATCGCCTGATCGAGCTGACCGTGAAGAGCCAGACTTTCCGCACGGGCCGCCTGCTCTTCATCGCTCAGCCCCTGATCTGCACTGGCCTGGGCCAGCAGATCCCAGCCGTTAGGGTCCTCTTTATGCGCCCAGGTGTAACGATAGAGAATTTTGCTGGCGCTGGCGGGCTGCTTCGCTTCCACATAAGCGTTAGCAAGGTTCAGCTGCACCACCGGGCTGGCGCTCACCCCTTTTGCCGCCAGCAGCATGGCGACAGCCTGCTGCGGCTGCTTAAGCCCGATATCGATGTCGGTCATAATATCGAGATACCAGGCGTTTGAAGGCTCTTTAGCCAGCATCGGCGCCACAATCTTTTTCGCATTGGCAAAGCTTTTAGCCTGAAGAAACTGCACCGCTTTTCCATACTGCGCCGCCGCCTGTTCGCGGGTATTGCCTCTGCTCAGCGTAGCCAGAATGTCATCGGTCAGCTGATTCTGCCCCGTGGCATACATGCCCAGCGCCCGGACCTTCGCCATGTAATAGTCCTGAGAAGACTGTACCACCACAGGCTTCATCTGATTGGCGCGGTTGCGTGCATCCGACAGGCGGCTGTCTGGCAGCGGGTGCGTCAGCAGGATTTCGGGCGGTTTTGAAGAGAAGCGCGACTGATCGGCCAGTTTTTGCAGAAAGTTGGGCATCGCCTCAGGATCAAAGCCCGCACGCTGAAGCACCTGAATGCCGATGCGGTCTGCTTCCTGCTCATTCTGCTGGGTAAAGCTGATGATGCCCTGCTGGGTGCCTGCCAGCGTGCCGCTCAACGCTGCCATACCCGCCTGAGGATTAGCCATCGCCAGTAAAATAGAGCCGAGCGCGCCTACCCAGGTCAGGGGAGCGTTACGCTGCTGCTCTTCCATCGCGCGGGCGAGGTGACGTTGGGTTACGTGTGAAATTTCATGGGCCATGACCGAGGCGAGCTGGCTCTCATTATCGGTATAGCGAAACAGGGCAGAGTGCAGCACCACATTGCCACCAAAAAAGGCGAAGGCGTTGATCTCATCATTACTGATCAGATAGAAGTGGAAGGGGGTTTTCACCGACCAGGCATGCGTCACCAGCCGCTGCCCGAGCTGATTAATGTAATCATTCAGCAGAGGGTCATTGATCAGCGGAGCGCTGGCCCGCAGCTGGCGGACATAAAAGTCGCCCATTGCCAGTTCCTGATTGATAGAAAGCGTGTTTCCTGCGGTGGTGCCAATATCGGGCAGGTTATCGCTGAGGTCCGCCCTGAGCGGCAGGGAAGCGGTGGTCAGCGTAACAATGAGCGAGGCCAGCGCACATTTCTTCAATCGGTTAATCATGCTGAATCCCATTCTGATGACATCCTGTTTTGACCCACGGGCAAACAAAATGTTCTGTCTGCACCTGCTGAACAACTCTTTTCGCAGGGTATCTTAATCACAAGTTACAGGGAAGGAAACGCTCTTCAGCGGGAAACAGGGAGTCAGTTTCGGCAAAATTGGGGAAAATGCCGCAAAAAATTGAATGTCCTTTGCCGGGCGCCAAAAGTAGCGGTTTTAGCTTGAGGGCAGAAAGTACCTTAGTGAAACGCTTAAAAAGGGTGTTCCCTGCGCAATCCTCTGCTTTTTGCCCGTAGCGCTGTGACCAGCCGCGCTCTTTTTAATTAAAGTTAGGTAAATTTATTCAATTAAATTGATGGTGGCATGTATTTTGATTAGGTTTACTCCGAAAAAGAGGCTGAGCAAAGCCCTCTGTGCCTGCACTGCTTATTAACATAATGAATGGAATTTCGTCATTATGCGTACCTTAACAGTCCCGCTATATAATATAGATCCTGACTACTATCGGCAGGCGTAAAAATAATTACTCTTTCTGTTTTGATAGCTTTCTAAGTTAATCCATTTCGGTTTTAAATAGTTATGTCAATATTAAATGGATCTGAATTTTTATTCCCTCTTCATGCTGTTGGTAAATAATGCTGCATATTACAAAAGTGCAATAATTTCAGTGATAAAGCACTTTAGGGGGCTTCGCATTTTGCAGGAGAAACATCGACCTCTGGCTATGGTATAGATCCTCTGGTCGCCGAAGTCCGCGACAACTTGTAACTCATTTGAACCATCTGAATCGTTGCCCTGTTGCGGAGAGCACCCTATGCGTCCAGTAGTATCTTATTTATTCATTGCAGTGGTAGCCGGTTTTGTCGGAGCCAGTTTTTCTCAAGCCCCCGAAATTGTCGATAAACTGAGTGAGCGTTTTGGCAATAAAGTCAGCGACCCTGAAGGTTACTGGACAACTCCCGCTATCGACGGATATGGTAAAATTCATTACGAATCTGATGTCGCATATAAACCTGCCGCGGGCGCAAGCAATAAAATCGTTTTTCAGATCACCAAAGCAGAAAATGGGCCGAACGATCCTAATCTCGGTCTTGAGCGGGTTGCGCGCGTGGTGAATCTCTATGTCGCTTCCGGCGTCCCTGCCGATCAGCTGAAATTTGTGGTTTCCGTGACGGGCGACGGCACGCCAGCAATGCTGAATAACGATCAGTATAAAAAATTGTTTGGGATGGACAATCCTAACCTCAAGCTGATTAGTCAGCTGCGGGCGAAAGGCGTGGATGTCTCGGTCTGCGATCAGTCGGTGGCCTTCCACCATTTCCAGCATGACTGGATTGATAAGTCTGTGACGCACGCGCTCTCCAGCCCGACCACGGTTTCAACCCTGGAAAATCAGGGCTACGCCTTCCTCGCGATGTAATTCTGTTGTCCCTGTTATTACGCGGGCCTCTGGCCCGCCAGAACCGGAGAATGCGCTGATGCGTCAGACCCTCTATGTTACCGCCGTTGCGGTTATCGCCTCACTTGCTACCGTGGCGGCTATCAAAGCGCCCGTTATCATCGATAAAGTATCCAGCCTGACCGCAGGCAATACCACTCAGCCTGAAGGATTCTGGCAGACGCCAGCCATTAAAGGGTATGGCAAAATCCATAACCGGCCTGACAGCGCCTTTCGCCCGCAAAGCGGCGAGCAGTACAACGTGGTTTTCCAGGTTCAGGATGGGCACGAGCCGAAAACAACAGTGAATGCCGAACTGGAGAAAGTGGCCCGCACGGTTAATCTTTATGTGGCTTCCGGCGTTCCGCTGGAGAGCCTGAAATTTGTCGTTGCCATAGCTGGCTCCGCCACGCCGGTAGTGCTGAACAACCAACGTTATCGTGAGGAGTTTGGGGTGGATAATCCCAATCTGCCGCTGATTGCCAGACTTCGTCAGGCGGGCGTTGTGGTTTCCGTTTGCGATCAGGCCGTTGCCGGGCATCGCTATGCGTTTGACTCGGTTGATGAAAATGTTACCCACGCGCTCTCTAACCTGACCACTATTACTACCCTTGAGAAACAAGGCTATACGCTGATGCCGATGTAAGCGGCTATGAAGCCTGAGCATCCTCTGCCTTCGGCGCATTTTCGCCCGTAACCTGTCCGGTTTAAACTGCATCGCTGGCCGCCAGCTCGGGACGTTATCAACCGGCGGTGCGTCAGTGAGCAGGTTAACTCTCCCGCGCCTTGATGTGTTGAGTGCCGATCGTTCGATTAAATCAAATTTTTATTGGCACAAAAGCCGTCGAATTATTCCCAAAATGCAAGAGAGGTGTACAATCGGCGTGTGCTTCACCAGGGCATAACACGCAGTTATTAAACGAAACGCGCACATAAAATCATAAGGCGCTATAAATGAATCACTTCATCGAGTTGAGTCCATGCTGAGGCTTAGTCGCCCCAGGACGGACTTGCGCACGCTTATTACATTATTAGCCGTGGCCAGCATTGTGATTACACTGGCCAACTCCCTCTACGCCACCTGGCGCGTACAGCGCGAGGTGCTGATCACCAATACGCTGGAATCAAACCGCGTCTACGCCACCAAACTCGCTTCCACTACCGAGATGTTCTTTCAGCTGGCTCAGTCCCAGTTGGCCTACAGCGCGAAAGTGCTGGGCGAGGGCATGGATGACGAAACGGCGTTGCAGGGTGAGGTCGACCGCCTGCGCGAACAGACCAACAGCTTTAACTCTGTGGTAATTGTGGATGCTAATGGCTGGGTAAAAGCGATCTCCCCGGAGTCGCTGATGCTGAAAGGCATGCACCTCACCACCAGTTCCACCACTCAGGCCCTGACAGAGCGCAAGCCGCTGATTGGCAAACCAGGTATTTCAGCTGCCAATAATTTGATGGTGTTTGTCTCTCATCCCGTCTGGTCAAAGACCGGCAGCTATCTGGGCTTTGTCGGCGGCACGATATACCTGAAGAAAAAAAGCATTCTGAATGAGCTGCTGGGCGAGCAGTTCTACCGCGACGGCTCCTCGCTGTACGTGGTGGATGGCGATAACCGGGTGCTCTATCACCAGAATGGCAGGCTGATTGGGCAGAAAATAGCGCCGCTTATCAGCCGCGCTCTACAGCAGAAGAACGGAAACGGTTATCAACAGATCCCCAAAGAGAGCGGGGAGCCGATGCTGGCTGGTTATGCCAGCGTCCCGACGCCGGGCTGGATGATTGTGGCGCTGAAGCCGACTCAGACCACGCTCGAACCCCTTACCAGTCTGCTGTTAAAGGTGCTGCAACACTCCGTGCCCTTTGCCCTGCTGACGCTGATTTGCGCGTGGATCCTCGCCCGGCGGATTGCGCTACCGCTCTGGCAGCTGGCGCGTAAGGCCAGCCAGATGGATGCCCCCGGCGTCTCTAAAGAGATTAACGGTATCTATTCCTGGTATTATGAAGCCTCGCAAATCAAGCGTGCCTTGCTGGCGGGTATCGGTCTGTTGCAGGATAAAATTGGCCGCCTGAAGTTTGAGGTGCAGACTGACCCGATGACGGCGTTGCTTAATCGCCGCGGCCTCAATGCAGTGCTGGAGTATTTCCTGGCAACCCGGCAGCCTTTTGCCGTGCTGGCGCTGGATATCGACCACTTCAAACGGGTTAACGATACCTGGGGACACGATGTGGGTGACAGCGTGATCAAAAGCGTGGCGGAGCAGCTGGGCAAAAGCTCACGTCAGACCGATGTGGTATGCCGTAACGGCGGCGAAGAGTTCATGATGGTGATGCCGGGTGCCGATCCTGACATCGCCATTGCGATTGCCGAACGCGTGCGTAAGAAGATTGAAGAGCTGGAGCTGCCGGTAGTAGGCCACATCTCTATCTCTGTTGGTGTGGCGTTCTGGACAGCCGATGACCAGCCGATGGAGCAGGTGTTTAAACAGGCCGATGATGCGCTTTATCAGGCAAAAAATGCGGGTCGTAACCGGGTGGTTACCAGCCGGCCCGAACCGGTTGAAGCTGATGAACTTCAGCGCCACAACGGATAATCCCTCTGGCCTGACTCAACGGGCCTCTGCCGGTTCTCTTTTGAACCGGCATTGCTGACAGATTCTGGTTAATCTCTTGAGCCGGAACTTCATTAAGGTTCCGGCTCTTCTCCTGCCCGCAGCCCAGGCTTTCCGCCAGCGTGTTACGCGACAGCGCCTGATCCTTTCAGGTAGACTGGTGCCCCCTAAGTACGCAAGGACGTTTTTCATGCTGGACCTCTTAATACAGTGGTATCGCCGCCGTTTCAGCGACCCGCAGGCGATTGCGCTGCTGGCTATTCTGATCGCCGCCTTCTGTATTCTCTTTTTCTTTAATGGCCTGCTGGCACCGCTGCTGGTTGCGTTAGTCGTAGCCTATCTGCTGGAGTGGCCTACCGTCCGGCTTGAACGTCTGGGCTGTTCGCGCACCTGGGCGACCACCATCGTATTGATTATTTTCGCCTCTCTGCTGCTGGTATTAGTGCTGGTGGTAGCGCCTGTCGCCTGGCAGCAGGGGATTAATCTGGCGCATGAAATGCCCACGATGCTCAACAAACTCTATCAGTTTGCTACCCGTCTGCCTGAACGATTCCCTACGCTGATGGATGTCGGCATTGTCGATATCGTGATGGAAAACCTGCGCAGCCGCCTCAGCGGTATGGGCGACCAGCTGGTAAAATATTCGCTCGCCTCGCTGGTAGGGATCATGACGCTGGCTATCTATCTGGTGCTGGTGCCGCTGATGGTGTTCTTCCTGCTGAAGGATAAAGAGCAGATGCTGGCCGCTATCGGCCGCGTGTTGCCGCGCAATCGGGGTCTGGCCGGGCAGGTTTGGCTGGAGATGAACCAGCAGGTTTCCAACTACATTCGTGGCAAAGTGCTGGAGATGGTGGTGGTGGGCATCGCTACCTGGATAGGATTTTTGGCGATCGGCATGAACTATGCGCTGCTGCTGGCGGTGCTGGTCGGCTTCTCGGTGCTTATTCCTTATGTCGGCGCGCTGGCGGTAACCGTCCCGGTGATAGGCGTTGGGCTGGCGCAGTGGGGGCTGGGGGGCGATTTCTGGACGATGATTATTGTTTATCTGATCATTCAGGGGCTGGATGGCAATATTCTGGTGCCGGTTCTGTTTTCGGAAGCGGTCAACCTGCATCCGCTGGTGATTATTCTCTCAGTGGTGATATTTGGCGGGCTGTGGGGATTCTGGGGCGTGTTCTTTGCCATTCCGCTGGCAACGTTGATTAAGGCCGTGGTGCATGCCTGGCCGGAGGAACTTCACATGGATAATAAAAGGTTGAAGTAGCGCCAGGCCTGGGCGCACAGCAAAAAGGGCGGAGAACCTCCGCCCTCCGGATCTTCAGACAGACTTCAGGTAGTCCATCACGATATCGTGGTGGTTTGCAGTTTTGAAATCATCAAACACCTTCTCGACCTTGCCATCTGTACCAATCAGGAAGCTGATGCGATGGATGCCATCATAGGTTTTTCCCATAAATGTCTTCTCGCCCCAGATGCCAAACTGCTCGCAAACCTCATGGTTCTCATCGGAAAGCAGCGTGAAGTTCAGCATCTCTTTCTCGACAAAACGCGACAGTTTTTCGGGCTTATCAGTGCTGATGCCTAACACTTCAACCCCGGATTTTTTCAGCTCATCCATGCTGTCACGCAGTCCACACGCCTGTACGGTGCAGCCTGGCGTCATCGCCTTCGGGTAAAAATAGACCAGAACGCGCTGTCCCTGGAAGTCGGTTAAATTTACTTGTTCGCCATCCTGATCGGGCAAGCTAAATTTCGGTGCGGTATCACCGGCTTTCAGTGGATTCATCACTACTCTCCGTTTTCTCATCTTGCTGTGGATACTGAACGACGTTAATAGTGCCCTGTGCCTGCAACTCTGTACAGAGCCGGTTAAAGGCCTGCTCAATAAATGAAGCATCCTGGCTGGCCGGGCTGTGGGCGGTTATCTGAATATAGAGTAATGGTGGCTGATTTTCTTGCGCAGGCTGGGTACGGGAGACCAGTTCAGCGATATTCATCTGATGCGAATCAAACAGATCGGTGAAGCGCTCAATAATGTGCGGGGAGTCGGCAACCTCGACCTGTACCCAGACTGAGGCGGGCATCGCCGGGCGTTCGCGGAACGAGGTGCGTTTCATCACGATCAGTAGCTCCAGCTCCGCGCCCTTCAGCGGCAGCGTGGACTCGATCAGCGTGATCGCATTCCAACTGCCGGAAAGCAGCATAATAAAACTGAATTCCTCACCCAGCATGGCCAGACGGCTATCTTCAATGTTGCAACCGCAGCTGCTGACGTGGCGGGTGATGTTATTAACAATCCCCGGACGGTCAACTCCCAGTGCGGTAATAACCAGATGATGAAGCTGTGACTGCGGCAAAATGATGCTTCCTGTACGTCTCAGTGATTAGCAATTGTGATAACGCTAAGGTAAACATAAAAAATACCCTGTGCCAAGTGACCTGGCGGGTTGTCTGCTTGCTTTTAGAGTGCCGTAAACCGTACCATGAGGCACTTGTTTGTGGAGGGGATGGCAAATGTTCACGGGAAGTATTGTTGCGCTCGTTACGCCGATGGATGACAAAGGGTATGTCTGCCGTGCGAGTTTGAAAAAACTGATTGATTATCATGTTGCCAGCGGAACGGCGGCAATTGTCTCTGTTGGGACCACCGGTGAATCTGCCACACTAAGTCATGAAGAGCATGGTGAAGTGGTGATGCTGACGCTGGAGCTGGCCGACGGCCGCATTCCGGTGATCGCCGGAACCGGTGCTAACGCAACCGCAGAAGGCATTGCGCTGACTAAACGCTTTGAGAACAGTGGCGTGGTTGGCTGTCTGACCGTGACCCCGTACTACAATCGTCCTACTCAGGAAGGTCTTTTCCAGCACTTTAAAGCTATTGCGGAAAGCACCGATCTGCCTCAGATGCTGTATAACGTTCCTTCCCGTACCGGCTGCGATATGCTGCCCGAGACGGTGGGTCGCCTGGCGAAAATAAAAAATATTATCGGAATCAAAGAGGCAACCGGGAACTTATCGCGGGTTAGTCAGATCCAAGAGCTGGTTGATGAAGATTTCATTCTGGTCAGTGGTGATGACGCCACTTCCCTCGACTTTATGCAACTTGGCGGACAGGGTGTAATCTCTGTGACGGCAAATATTGCCGCGCGCGAAATGGCAGAATTGTGCAAACTGGCTAAACAGGGCAACTTTTCTGAAGCGCGACGCCTTAATCAGCGTCTGATGCACCTGCATCAGAAGCTATTTATTGAGCCTAATCCTGTTCCGGTAAAATGGGCTGCTAAGCAGTTAGGATTAATTGCAACCGACACGCTGCGTCTGCCGATGACGCCGATGACTGATGCCGGTCGTCCGGTTGTTGAGCAGGCACTGAAAAGCGCAGGTCTGCTGTAAATTTAGGGAGTATTAATGGCTTATTCAGGTCAAAAGTCCACGGTAGCAACGGTGGTGGGGCTTTCTTTAGTGATGCTGCTGGCAGCATGTTCCAGCGATCAGCGTTACAAGCGTCAGGTCAGCGGCGATGAATCTTATCTGAAAGCGGCTGATGTCAGCGATCTGCATGCCCCGGCAGGGATGGCGATGCCGCTACAGAACGGTGATTATGATATTCCTTCCGCCAGTACGTCAGGTGCCATCGGCAAGCAGCTGGACATCCGTCCACCGGCTCAGCCTCTGGCCCTGATGAACGGTACCCGTACGCAGTTTGCCGGTAATTCTGGCGTACTGTTGCTGGATAACGCCAAAACTGGCTCGTTGTGGCCACAGGTGGTTGATGTGGTGCAGGCCAAAAACTTCACCATCGCCAGCCGTACCGATGCCAGCCAGACGCTGGCAACCGACTGGGTGCAGTGGAACCGTGCGGATGAAGATCATCAGTACCGTGGCCGCTACCAGATCAGCGTGCAGCAGCAGGGCTATCAGCAGGCGCTCACGGTTAAACTGCTGGAACTCCAGCAGGAAAACAAAGATGTGAATTCGCCGGTTCAGCTACAGCGTTACACCGCACAGATGCTGAACGAGCTGAGCAGCGGGCTGGATAAAATTGAAACCACTCGTGAGAACGCCGCCGCCCAGCGCAGCGCGACCCAAATTGATGTGCAGAGCGGCGCTGATGATACCGGCCTGCCTGACCTGATCGTTCGTGCGCCGTTCAATACCGTCTGGGATCGTCTGCCAGCGGCTATGGAACGCATAGGAATGACCGTAACGGATAAAAACCGTTCTCAGGGAAGCATGAGCGTGACCTATAAGACGCCGGACAGCGATGTCTGGGACCAGATTGGCGCGAAAGATCCGGGTCTGGCCAACGGCGACTATAAGCTTCAGGTCGGCGATCTGGATAACCGCAGCAGCCTGCAATTCCTGGATCCGAAAGGCCATACGCTGACCCAGTCGCAAAACGACTCGCTGGTCGCCGTATTCCAGGCAGCTTTCAGCAAGTAAAACCTCAGGCCGGACCTCTCCGGCCTTTTTTATTCCCTGCCACGTAAACGATTGCTTCGATTTTTACGCCGCAGAGAATAGACTAGAGACAGCACAATTTTTCCGTTCTATTTTTGGAGTTTAACAAGATGCAAAAGCAAGCTGAGTTGTATCGCGGCAAAGCGAAAACCGTTTACAGCACCGAAAACCCGGATCTGTTGGTACTCGAATTCCGCAATGATACGTCAGCACTGGACGGTGAGCGTATCGAACAGTTTGATCGTAAAGGAATGATTAACAACAAGTTCAATCATTTTATTATGACCAAACTACAGGAAGCCGGTATCCCAACCCAGATGGAAGCGCTGCTCTCCGATAACGAATCGCTGGTGAAAAAGCTGGATATGGTGCCGGTGGAGTGCGTGATCCGCAACCGTGCTGCTGGCTCGCTGGTGAAGCGTCTGGGCGTGGAAGAGGGCATGATCCTTAATCCGCCGCTGTTTGACCTGTTCCTGAAAGACGACGCCAAACACGACCCGATGGTGAACGAATCCTATTGCGAAACCTTTGGCTGGGTGAGTAAAGAGAACCTGGCGCGCATGCGTGAGCTGAGTTACCAGGCCAATGATGTGCTGAGCAAACTCTTCTCCGACGCCGGACTGATTCTGGTGGACTTCAAACTGGAGTTTGGCCTGTTCAACGGCGAAGTGGTGCTGGGTGACGAATTCTCACCAGATGGCGCCCGTCTGTGGGACAAAGAGACTTTGGCTAAGATGGACAAAGATCGCTACCGCCAGAGCCTGGGCGGCCTGATCGAAGCTTACGAAGAAGTCGCTAATCGTCTTGGCGTTAAGCTGTAACCTGTTTTCGGGCTGCGGCACCCTGCCGCAGCTCTCTGCCCCCTTCATTTCCTTTCTTCTGAACACCGACCACTTAACCGCCTTAAGGCTGGTGTTACGAGAGACACCCGACTAAAATCATTGCAACAGCCGTGAAGTGACAATAACGAGAGGTAGTTTATGCGTTGGCAAGGGCGCCGTGATAGCGACAATGTGGAAGATCGCCGTAGTGAGTCTGGCTCCATGGGCAGCGGACGAATGCGCATACCTCGTGGCAAAGGGGGGATCATCCTGCTGATTGTGGTGGTGGTCGCCAGTTATTATGGATATGACCTCAGCCCTCTGCTGACTGGTGAGTCCACCTCTGTGACCCAGCCAGCGTCTCAACGCCAGGGCAGCAATCCACAGCAGGATGAAGCAGCGAAATTCACCTCGGTGATGCTCGCCACCACGGAAGATACCTGGCAACAACTTTTCCAGAAGATGGATAAAACCTACACGCCGCCCAAACTGGTGATGTACCGCGGCGCGACGCGTACGGGATGCGGAACGGGGCAGTCGGTTATGGGGCCTTTCTATTGTCCCGCTGACAGCACGGTTTATATCGATCTCTCCTTTTATGATGAGATGAGAAACAAGCTGGGCGCCGAGGGTGACTTTGCTCAGGGCTATGTGATTGCGCATGAAGTGGGGCACCACGTGCAAAAACTGCTGGGGATTGAACCTAAAATCCGCCAAATGCAGCAGGGCGCAAGCCAGACAGAGATCAACAAGCTGTCAGTAAAAATGGAACTTCAGGCAGACTGTTTTGCTGGCGTCTGGGGTTACTACATGCAGAAAGAAAACGTGCTGGAGACCGGTGATCTCCAGGAAGCGCTTAATGCCGCAGAGGCTATAGGCGACGACAAGCTGCAACAGCGCGGACAGGGAAGGGTAGTGCCAGACAGCTTCACCCACGGCACCTCTGAACAGCGTTATACCTGGTTTAAAACCGGTTTTGACAGTGGCAACCCCGGCCAGTGCGACACCTTTAGTCACTGATTATGGTGGATATGCAGGCCACCCTTCGCCACACTGAACAACTTAAACAGCAGGGGTTCCGACAAATCCTGTTTATCAGCGGCGAGGCTGAGTGGGGTCTGAGGCAGGCAGAGGAGTGGATGGCCCGGCTGCCGGGGGACTGGCTGTGGCTGGGGGACGCACCGCTAAGTCCGCTGCATTGCGCACCCGCCGCGGCCAGAACGCTGCTGGGCCGTGAATTTCTCCATGCTGTATTTGATGCGCGCACCGGTTTTCATGCTGAAGCACTGGCCGCACTCTCCGGGACGTTAAAAGCGGGGAGCTGGCTGCTGATTCTGGTGCCCGACTGGCAACAGTGGGCTTCCCTGCCAGATAGAGATTCGCTGCGCTGGAGCGAACAATCTTCTGCTATCGCTTCCCCTCATTTCATCAGGCATCTGCAACGGCGGGTTATCCAGGATGACGCCATCGCTCTGCTCCTGCAACATCACCCTTTTACGCTGCCCTCGCTGCCCGCTTATTCCGCCTGGCAGCCTGGTGAGAACGCTGAGCAACAAGCCCTGCTGGAAACGCTGCTGCTAAGCGAACCGGGGATCTCGGTACTGATTGCGCCGCGTGGAAGAGGAAAGTCGGCGCTTGCCGGGTTACTGGCTGCACGCTGGCCGGGACGCTGCCTGATCACCGCGCCAGCTAAGGTTGCCACCGATGTGCTGGCCGAATTCGCCGGACAAGCCTTTGAATTTATCGCGCCAGACAGACTTCTCGCTGCCGGCCCGGAATTGCGGCCAGAGAGTGTCGACTGGCTGCTGGTGGATGAAGCGGCAGCGATCCCCACTCCTCTCCTGCATCAGCTTGTTAAACGTTTTCCCCGCGTCTTGTTAACCTCTACGCTTCAGGGCTATGAGGGAACCGGGCGCGGTTTTATGCTGAAATTCTGCGCCACGCTACCCCAGGTGACGCTGTTAAAGCTGAACCGTCCCCTGCGCTGGGCGGAGCACGATCCACTGGAGCGCTTTATCAACGATCTGCTGCTGTTTGCCGAAGCCGAGCCGCAACCCGAGACGCAGCCGGTTCGCTTCTCTTTTCCTGAACAGTCGGACTGGCTGACTCAACCAGAGCAACTTTCGGCAATGTATCAACTCCTGACCAGCGCCCACTATCGAACCTCACCGCTGGATCTCCGTCGGATGATGGATGCGCCGGGCATGCACTTTGTCGCTGCACTGCAAAAGGAGAGGGTTCAGGGCGCGCTGTGGCTGGTGGATGAAGGCGGCCTCTCAGCAGAGCTGGCGGAGGCGGTCTGGGCAGGGTTTCGGCGCCCGCGGGGGAACCTTGTGGCTCAGTCACTGGCGGCGCATGGTGGCTGGCCAGCTGCCGCACAGCTTCGCTCCCGACGCGTCAGCCGTATCGCTGTCGCGCCTTCCTGCCGCCGGCAGGGCATCGGCCTTCAGATGATTCAGCAAAGCAGGGCGCAGGCGCAAGGGCTGGATTTCCTCTCAGTAAGTTTTGGCTATACCGATGAATTATGGCGGTTCTGGCAGGCCTGTGGCTTCCGGCTGGTACGTTTTGGCAGCAAGCCGGAAGCCAGCAGCGGCTGCTATACCGCCATGGCGCTGCTGCCGCTAAGCGAGGCGGCGGAACAGCTGGCTCAACAGGCAGCAACGCGCTTACAGCGTGACTGGCCATGGTTACAGCGACTGACAAAGGTCAGTGTTGCGATCGCTGCCAGCGACGATCGCCAACTGGATGAGGAGGACTGGCGCGAGCTGGCCGGTTTCGCCTGGGGATATCGTCCCTTTGAAGCCAGCATCGGCGCATTAGGGCGGCTTGTCGGCCTGCAAACTGTGCCGCTGCCTTTGCTACAGGGCGCACTGGTGGCGGAGCTATCTGCTGCGCAACTGAGTCACTCTTTTGGCCTGTCGGGCCGCAAGGCGCTGGTGGCAGGCTGGCGCCAGGAGGCCCGGCGAGCACTGGCCGAGCTGGACAGGGAAGAGAGCGAACGCTGGCAGGCCCGGATGCAGGCTTTGCATAAGAACCACGAAAAGGAAAATGAAAGCCTACAGAAGTAGAAAGTGAGGAGAGCGTGAAAGCTCTCTTATAGAGCAATGAGTAAAAATTTGCAGATAAAAGAGGCCGGGAAAGTTCGTATTAAGCGGGCAGGCCGCGCTGGAAACAGAGCAGGGGCGGCAGCCCCTGCGGAAAGCTTATTTCTTTTTTGGAAAGTCGTCTTCGTCATCCCACTTGTCGTTAAAATCACGGTGTGGCGGTAACTCCGGTTTGTTATCCAGAAACTTCTTGTGATCGATGCGCTTCAAATCTTTGTAGACATTCATCAGCACGCCCACCATCAGCACAATCACCAACAGCCACCAATACTCTTTCAGGAATTCCATCTTCTTACCTTATTCGCTTATGCGATCAGCTGTTCCATAATCCGCTGGTACATGCGGCTCAGCAGTTGCAGATCCGCGGCTTTCACGCACTCATTGATTTTATGAATGGTGGCATTAACCGGGCCAAGTTCCACCACCTGCGCCCCCATTCTGGCGATAAAACGCCCGTCAGAGGTGCCGCCAGTGGTCAGCAACTGCGGTTTGATTTCATTATAGTGCTCAACGGCGTTCACTACCGCATCCACCAGTTTACCGCGGGAAGTCAGGAACGGCTGGCCGGACACTTTCCATTCCAGCGTGTAGCGCAGCTGATGACGATCCAGCAACGCTTTCACCTGCTGTTTAATCATCTCGTCAGTCAGCTCGGTGCTGAAGCGGAAGTTAAACTGCACAAAGAATTCACCAGGGATCACGTTATTGCTGCCGGTTCCGGCCTGCACGTTGGCAATCTGCATGCTGGTCGGCGGGAAGAACTCGTTACCCCGATCCCACTCGGTCGCCACCAGTTCATTGAGGGCGGGCAGAGCACGATGCACAGGATTATCAGCCAGATGCGGATAGGCAACATGCCCCTGAACGCCATGCACTGTCAGGTCAGCCGTCATGGAGCCACGGCGACCATTTTTTACCACGTCCCCGACGATCGCGGTACTGGAAGGTTCACCCACCAGGCAGTAATCAAGCCGTTCATTGCGCGCCATCAGCGCTTCCACAACTTTTACCGTGCCGTGCGTGGCGCTGGCTTCCTCATCGGAAGTGATCAGAAACGCCAGGCGTCCTTTATGACCAGGATGAGTGGTGACAAAACGCTCTGCGGCCACAATCATCGCCGCTAACGAGCCTTTCATATCTGCTGCGCCGCGGCCATACAGCATACCGTCGCGAATGGTGGGTTCGAAAGGCGGATTGATCCAGCGGCTGGCATCGCCGGTGGGGACTACGTCGGTATGTCCCGCAAAAGCCAGCGTTTCGCCCTGACCGCGCCAGGCCCAGAAATTCAGCGTATCGCCAATCTGCATCGGCTCAATGGTAAAGCCCAGCGCCTTCAGGCGTTCGATCATAATAGCCTGACAACCGGCATCATCCGGGCTGAGGGAAGGGCGACGAATAAGCTGCTGCGTCAGCTCAATGACCGGACAAAACATAATCAGGATTTCTCCGAAATAAAGGGCTGATAAGTGGTTTTACTGAAACCCAGCAGCATAGAGCCGTCTGCGCTACAGAGCAACGGACGTTTAATCATTGCTGGCTGTTCCAGCATCAGATCCAGCGCAGCTGCTGCGTTATTCACCTCATTACGCTTCTCTTCGCTGAGCTTGCGCCAGGTCGTTCCGCGCGTGTTCAGCAAGGCTTCCCAGCCCAGGGTGTCGATGAATTGTTGCAGCCTTGCACGATCCAACCCCTCTGCACGATAGTCATGAAACTGGTACGCCACGCCGTTCGCTTCCAGATACTTTCGCGCTTTCTTAATGGTGTCGCAATTTTTAATGCCGTACATCGTTAGCATGACCCGTTCCCTTCTTTTTTCTGGGGGTTTCAACTATATTCGATATGGTTCAGGCGGTTAGTCTACAACGGATACGCCTTCAAGGCAGCAGGGAAGGCCGGAATTTCATTATCCAGACAGAGACTTAGCATAAGGAGGGACAATATGAACTATTTAAAAGCGTCTTCCGCCCATACGGTTGAAGAGACTCAATCGATGATCGTGATCGCCAGGAAGAAAACCAGCCGCTGTGATGAGTTTAATCACATTGTGGAAGCCGTGCTGGCGGAACACCCGGATGCCAAAACGCATATCGACAGTGACAGTGGCGGATACGATAAAGTGATTGTGCTGAAGTAGCAGTGGATGCCTCCGGGGGGCCAATGCCCCCCAAGGCTTAGCTGCTCACAAATCCTTTTTCCTGCAATCGCAACAGTGCCTGCCCTTCAGCATAAATCATCCCCGTGGTCAGCGAAGCGTAACCGAGGTGCTGATAAAAGCCGATCTTATCCGGCATTGCGTAGATAAACACCTTACCGCAGGGTGCCAGCGTTTTCATGATTGCCTCCATAAGCTGCCCGCCATAACCTTGCCCCTGCCAGGCGGCATCCACAATCACGTCAGAAAGATAAGAAGCATAGGTCAGGTCGCTAATGGCATGAGCGGTCGCCATCAGTTTGCCCCCGACATAACCAAACCAGACAAATTGCGAATGCTGGTAGGCTCGTTTAAGCACCTCAGGATCACGCTGGCTTAAGCCTGCACGTTCAATTAATGCGGCCAGTTCCTGCCAGTTAATTTCTGGTTCGCGGGCGCTGGTGCTTAGTACCATTTGAGGCATGCGGATCCCTTACGTTATCGAATGATAATCAGGCTAGTGATTACTCTGGGTATCATCACGCCTGAACTGTGGCCTGCCACGCAAATTACGATTTTGATCGAAACCCTCTCTGTTTTTGCGGATCGAAAACTCTTCACTTTTCCTTAGGATTAATCCTATAATGGAGCCACAACGAAAAGCGAGGTGATTTATGATTGATTTAGAACTGGGGAACTGGAAAGATTTTATCGAAGCAATGTTATCTCGTAAATAACACCTTCTTTAAGTCGCGCACCAGCAGGCGTAACTGACAGAATTCAGAACAGTAGAAGGCAGCCCAAAAGGCTGCCTTCTTTCTTTATTTCCCCGGCTTCTCCTGTAGCGGAAAGCGTTGCCGGACCAGCACAAAGAAGAGCGGGACAAAGAAAATAGCCAGAACGGTGGCGGAGATCATGCCCCCCATTACGCCCGTCCCCACCGCATGTTGACTACCCGATCCTGCGCCGTTACTGATCACCATCGGCAGCACGCCAAAGATAAAGGCCAGTGAGGTCATCAGTATCGGACGAAGACGCTGCCGTGAGGCCTCCAGCGTGGCTTCCAGCAGATCCCGCCCTCGGGTGTTCATCTCGTTAGCGAACTCCACAATCAGAATGGCATTCTTGGCTGAAAGCCCAATCACCGTGAGCAGACCCACCTGGAAATAGACATCATTTTCCAGGCCACGCGCCCAGGTGGCGATCAGCGCACCCACAACGCCCAGCGGCACCACCAGCATGACAGAGAAGGGGATTGACCAGCTCTCATAGAGCGCTGCCAGACAGAGGAACACGACCAGCAGAGAAATGGCGTAAAGCGCGGGCGCTTGCGAGCCGCTCATTCGCTCCTGATAAGAAGCGCCAGTCCATTGCAGGCCAAAGCCGGTGGGTAATTTGCTGACCAGCTTCTCCATGACGTCCATCGCCGTGCCGGTACTGATCCCCTCAGCCGATTCTCCTACAATTTCTACGGCAGAATAACCGTTGTAGCGCTCCAGCCGCGGCGAGCCGGTTTCCCAACTGGTGGTGGCGAAAGCGGTAAACGGCACCATGCCGCCGCTGCTGTTTCGCACATACCATTTACTGATGTCATCCGGCAGCATGCGGTATTTTGCCGCAGCCTGAACGTAAACCTTCTTCACGCGCCCCCGATCAAGGAAATCATTGACGTAGGTTGAACCCCAGCCGGTCTGTAACGTGTTGTTGATATCCTCTATGGAAACGCCCAGCGCCTGCGCTTTATGCTGATCGACATTAATTCTTAACTGCGGCGTATCGTCCAGGCCGTTATGACGCACTCGCGTCAGGGAGCTATTTTCCCCGGCTGCTGTGATCAGCAGATCCCGCGCCTTCATTAACGCATCGTGGCCCAGGCCAGCGTGATCCTGTAGCTCCATATCAAAGCCGGCAGAGTTCCCCATACCGGTTATGGCAGGTGGACTGCTGGCAATCACCCGGCCTTCTCTGATCTTGCGGAAAGCTTTGGTCGCTCTTTCGATGATGGCGAATGAGGTGTTATCCGCGCCGGGGCGGTCCTGCCAATCTTTTAGTCTCACGAACATACGGGCCACGTTCTGGCCATTGCCACCCGGACCCGCGCCGATGGTGGAGAACACCGACAGCACGTTCTCCTTCTCCTGGGTCAGATAGTATTGCTCAACCTTATTGACCACTTTGTTTGTTTCCTGCAACGTCGAGCCGGGCGGAAGCTGGATTTGGGTAGTGAAGACGCCGCGGTCTTCCAGCGGCAGGAAAGAGGTTGGCAACCGCAGGAAAAGAAACGCCATACCCGCAATCAGCAGCAGATAGAGCAGCAGCCAGCGTCCTGCTTTGGCCAGAATCTTACCCACGCCGCGTTCATAACGCTCAGCGTTGCGGTTAAACATGCGGTTGAACCAACCGAAAAAGCCCCGGCGGCCATGATGCTCTCCCTGGGGAACAGGTTTCAGCAGCGTGGCACACAGGGCAGGGGTGAGGATCATCGCGACCAGCACCGACAGCACCATTGCGGAAACAATGGTGATGGAAAACTGGCGATAGATAGCCCCCGTGGTGCCGCCAAAGAAGGCCATCGGGATAAACACGGCGGAGAGTACCAGCGCAATACCCACCAGAGCGCCCTGAATTTGCCCCATCGATTTGCGCGTTGCATCGCGGGGGGAAAGCCCTTCCTCGCTCATTATTCGCTCGACGTTTTCCACGACGACGATGGCATCATCCACCAGCAGCCCGATAGCCAGCACCATTGCGAACATGGTCAGCGTATTGATACTGAAACCGCAGGCGGAAAGGACGGTGAAGGTGCCGAGCAGCACCACCGGAACGGCGATAGTAGGAATGAGCGTGGCGCGGAAGTTTTGCATAAACAGATACATCACAACGAATACCAGCACTACAGCTTCTATCAGCGTCTTAACCACATCCTCAATAGATGCCCGGACAAAGGGCGTGGTCTCATAGGCGATTTCTGCTTTCAGGCCATGCGGAAAATAGTGGGAAAGCTCTTCAATGCGCGCGCGAACCAGCTTATCGGTTTGCAGCTCATTTGCGCCCGAAGCCAGCTTAACCCCTAAGCCTGAAGCGGGCTGACCGTTGTACTGACTCAGGAAGTCATACTTTTCGGCACCCAGCGCGACCTCTGCCACGTCGCCCAGCCGCACTTCAGAACCATTCTGGTTGACCCGCAGGGTGATATTGCGGAACTGTTCCGGCGTATTGAGCAGCGACTGCGAATTGATGGTCGCGTTTAGCGCCTGACGATCCACTGAAGGTAATCCCCCCAGTTGCCCAACCGCCACCTGACTGTTTTGCGACTCAATGGCGGTGACGATATCTGAGGTGGTCAGGGCATAGTTAATCATCTTGTTGGGATCGAGCCAGATGCGCATCGCATACTGCGAGCCGTAGGCATCGACCTGTCCCACCCCGTCAATACGGCTTAACGGATCCTGCACGTTACTGGCAACGTAGTCGGAGATATCCTGCTTATCCATGCTGCCGTCGGTGGAGACAAACGCCACCATCAGGATATTGGTGTCGCCGGTTTTCGTCACCGTCACGCCCTGAGACTGCACATCCTGCGGCAGCTTACGCAGCGCGCTTTGCAGCTGGTTCTGCACCTGCTGGCGCGCTTCGTCCGGATTCGTACCGGCAACGAAAGTCAGGGTAATGGTGGCCTGACCGGTGTTACTGCTTTGCGAAGACATATACATCAGGTTATCGATGCCGGTCATATTCTGTTCAATAACCTGGGTGACGGTATTTTCCAGCGTTTCCGCAGAAGCGCCCGGATAGTTGGCAGTGATGCGGACGTTAGGGGGAGCAAGGTCGGGATATTGCTCAACAGGAAGCGAAAGAATAGCCAGCGTGCCGGTCAGGCAAAGCAAAATCGCTATCACCCAGGCAAAGATCGGGCGATCGATAAAAAATTTCGCCATTAAAGCGCGCTCCAGGCAAGTCATCAGGAAGGGTCATGCGCCTGCCTTATCCCTGGCGCGCGAAAATTGTCGTCCGGGCCGCTGCAAATTTTTATATGTTATTCAACATGCTTTGGCCTCTCTTCACTTTACCCTCCGCCCTGGGAATAATCGTGGAGAAATTGAGGAGAAAGTGTAAATTATCGTGCTAATTCGTCCACGGCGCGGCGCCGGAAAGCCAGATGTTTTCACCTCCTTCTGCTGGGTCTTCTCCAGGCGGTTCAGACAGGAAACTGCAATGAGATAACCGTTCCTGTTGCGGCTCCCGCAGCAATAGTCAGCCTGCCCTGAAGCGAGCTGGCCCGCTCCTGCATAATAGAAAGGCCATAATGCCCCGGCGGCGAAGCTGCCTTATCCAGGCCGATACCATCATCCTCAATTTCAATCAGGATCTCCCCGCTGGGAAGAGAGCAACAGCGAAGCGTTATCCTTGACGCCTTTGCATGACGAACAGCATTCAGTAAGGCTTCGCGGACAATCTGTAGGACGTGTACCTGCTTTTGCGCTTCCAGACGAGGCATCTCTGCCGGACTTTGCAGCACGATGGCTGCTTCGGTTTGCCCCTGAAGCGTGGCGATAACCTGTTGCAGGGCGGTGCTCAGGTCTGCCGGCTCAATGGATAACCGGAAAGTGGTCAGTAGCTCGCGAAGCTGAACGTTGGCTTCGGTCAGTGCCCGATCGATCTCATTGACGATCCCATGAGCTGGCGTGGCAGAAGCCTCAACCACTCGCTTCAGGCGTGCCAGTTGAATGCGAAGATAGGCCAGGGATTGGGCAAGCGAGTCGTGCAGCTCACGCGCGATGGTGGCCCGCTCCTCCATCACCAACAGGTGACGAACTTTCTGCTGTGCGCGGTCCAGCTGTAATGAACGGGCAAGCATGGTCGCCACGCCCTGCATCAGCTGGGGTTCGCTGGCCGCCGCTTGCCAGCGCAGTTCAGCCACTGGCTGTTCCGTACCCGGTTCCAGCGGCAGGGCTAACCACGGCAGCGCAGCGTCAGCCTCGCCACAGCTAATCTTTCCGTGTGGCGGAGCGATCAGCTCAATGGCGGCAAAATTTTCATGTTGCGTCACCTTCGCCAGTACTTCAGGCCAGGCTTTCAGGGGTTCAAGGTGGTGATTAAGCGTTTCGGAACACTGGTAAAGCAGGGCAAGGCGACGATTCGCCTGGCGCAGATCGCTGGTCTTCTCTTTTACGGCCTGTTCAAGGCGGGCGTACTGCTTTTCAAGTTCCACAGACATGCGGGTAAAGGCTCTGCCGAGCACGCCAAGTTCATTTGGCAAACCGGTATCCAGCGGAGCGTGATGGAAATGGCCATGCTCAATGTCGTTACTCGCCCCCACCAGCTTATTCAACGGCATCACTATCTGACGTTTTACCAGGCGCAGCGTCCAGAACACCAGAACGGCAATGGCGATAAATCCAAGCAGGCTGACGCCCGCCACCAGCTTCATTTTCAGTTCAGCCCAGTGCTGAAGCGCCAGCACGAAGAGATCTATCTGTGCAACATAAGAGGAGACGTTTTGCTGATAGTGATGCGTGTTGCCTGCCAGCAGATCGGGTTGTAAAGCGTGCCAGGCCAGCAACAACGCCTGATAGCGCGCCCTGACGCTCTCCGGGACATAGGCCCGGTCAAGTGCTCTTAAGGCGGGGGCCTCCACCGATTGCTGATAGGCGAGAATATCTTTCGACAGCGCCGAAGGGCGGCTGGTAGCATCCAGAGCCAGACGGTAGCTCTGCATGCGCAGCGAACCGGCGATATTCACCGCTTCGGCATCGCGCAGGCTGGTGGAGAGGGTTAATAACGCCAGTCCGGATGAGAGCACAGAGAGCAGCACAATAGCGAACAGGGTACGGGCAAGAGTACCGGTAACAGAACGGGTAAACATCCAGCGCTTCCTTATAAAGTGTGGCGGAGAGTATAACCTCAACCTTCCGGCAAGAAACTGACCTGGACCATCAGAATAATAATGTTCAAAACGTGCGGTACATCGCTTGAAGCGCTGCGGCATCCTCGTTACAGTAACTTACCGCATAAAAAACCGCCTCAAAACGTGTCGAATGCTTTACTTTGACACATCCCCTTACAGCCTGCGTCAAATGTAACTTTCCCTGACAGATCTTTGGACAGTCCGGCATTCCTTCAACAATGCTTAACCACCTTTACCCTGGACTCACTCTGATTTTCATTAGTCTGGTCATAATTAATCCCGTAACGAAATCTTCTAACGAATGATAACTTTCGACGAGGAAATGACAATGAAAATGAAATTACCTGCTCTGCTTGCCGCCACCCTTTTCGCAGCGACCTCTTTCTCTGCGCTGGCCGCCACGCAAGTCGATGAAGCACAGAGTCAGAACATGCAGGCGATGGGTACTGTTTCCATCTCCGGCGTTAACGGTTCCTTAGATGATGCTACCCGCCAGCTTTCACAGAAAGCGCAGGAAATGGGCGCCTCACACTATCGCGTTATCCGCGCTGATACCCCCGGCGATTCAAGCCTGTGGAGCGGGAACGCTGAGATTTACCGCTAAGTTTTATCGCTTATTACCCACCCCTGTGTAGCCTTAGTGATCTCACTGAACCGACCGCCCTTTGCGGTCGGTTTTTTTATGCGCCATCCGGCAAAAATTACAAAAGCTCACGATTTGATGAGGGTAATTTTTGCGTCAGCTTTCGAGAACGGTTAGGATGCATCGCCGCAATTTTCCCGCTTCCGCTAAGAACAAAACCACAGGAAGCCGGGTTTTGCGCAGACGTTTGTGCTGTTGACGCAATCGTTTGGTTGGCGATGAGATCGGGACACCCGGGACAGGTATCCATAAAACTGTGGACAGGTTAATAGGAAAGAAAATGAAAGCTGATAAAACAGCGGTTGCAGACAAGCGCGCCGCAAGAAGACGTTGGTTAAATTCTCATGACTCCGGCTATCACAAGGCCATGGATAATCGTCACGTACAGATGATTGCAATTGGCGGAGCGATAGGGACGGGACTGTTTCTTGGTGCGGGCGCTCGTCTACAGATTGCAGGGCCGGCCCTGGCTATCGTGTATTTAGTGTGTGGCATCTTCTCCTTCTTTATCCTGCGTGCGCTGGGCGAACTGGTGCTTCATCGTCCCTCCAGCGGTAACTTTGTCTCTTACGCGCGTGAATTCCTCGGTGAGAAAGCCTCCTATGTGGCGGGCTGGATGTACTTTGTTAACTGGGCGATGACCGGTATTGTGGATATCACTGCCGTAGCGCTCTATATGCACTACTGGGGAGCCTTTGGTGACGTTCCTCAGTGGGTATTTGCGATGGGCGCGCTGGCGATTGTCGGCACCATGAACATGATCGGCGTAAAGTGGTTTGCCGAAATGGAGTTCTGGTTTGCGTTGATCAAAGTGGTGGCGATCGCCATTTTCCTGATTGTGGGAGTGGTATTCCTTGGTTCCGGCAAACCGCTGGATGGCAATGCAACCGGCTTCCACCTGATCAGCGATAACGGCGGCTTCTTCCCGCACGGCCTGTTACCGGCTCTGGTACTGGTACAGGGCGTTGTTTTCGCCTTTGCCTCTATTGAGCTGGTAGGGACGGCGGCCGGGGAGTGTAAAGACCCGAAAACCATGCTGCCAAAAGCGATCAACAGCGTGATCTGGCGTATTGGGCTGTTCTATGTCGGCTCCGTTGTGCTGCTGGTGCTGCTGTTACCCTGGAACGCTTACCAGGCAGGGCAGAGTCCGTTTGTGACCTTCTTCTCTAAACTGGGTGTGCCCTATGTGGGCAGCATCATGAATATCGTGGTACTGAGTGCGGCGCTCTCCAGCCTGAACTCGGGTCTCTATTCTACAGGCCGCATTCTGCGCTCAATGTCGATGGGCGGCTCGGCACCGAAGTTCATGTCTAAAATGAGCCGTCAGCAGGTGCCTTATATGGGTATTCTGGTCACCGTGGGCGTCTATATCGTTGGCGTTTACCTCAACTACATTGTGCCTTCGCGCGTGTTTGAGATCGTGCTGAACGTGGCGTCGCTGGGGATTATCTCCTCCTGGGGCTTTATTGTGGTCTGCCAGATGCGTCTGCGTAAGGCGATTAAACAAGGCAAAGCGGAAGATGTCAGCTTTAAAATGCCCTGGGCGCCGTTTACCTCATGGCTGACGCTGCTGTTTTTGGCCAGCGTGCTGGTGCTGATGGCTTTTGATTACCCTAACGGTACTTACACCATTGCGGCAGTGCCTTTTATCGCCGTGATTCTGGTACTGGGCTGGTTTGGCGTGCGTAAACGCGTGAAAAGTGTCGCGCAGACCGAGCATGCAGCGGTAAAAGAAGAAGCCTGAACGCAGGCTGAATAACAAGACGGCCCTGCGGGGCCGTTTTTTTTTGCGGCGATCCTGCGAAAAAGCGGGGCATTACCCCGCCAGAATTAAGATAGTTTTCTCCTCTGTAGCGCCTTATGATGACAGGCTCCCGAAAAACGCACCGGAGCCTGTATGTCAGCAAAAATTGAAGTGATTAAAAACAAAGTCCTGTCAGAAAACTGGTTCGTTCTGCGTAACTTTACCTACGATTTAACCGCCAAAGATGGCACCACAATCCGCCACAAACGCGAGGTTTATGATCGCGGCAACGGCGCAACCATCCTGCTCTATAACCGTGAAAAAAATAGCGTGATCCTGACCCGTCAGTTCCGTATTGCCACCTGGGTAAACGGCAATGAAAGCGGGATGCTGATTGAAGCTTGTGCCGGACTGCTGGATGATGACTCTCCGGAAGATTGCATCCGTAAGGAAGCTGTTGAAGAGACAGGGTATGCGGTAGGGCAGGTGGAAAAAATCTACGAGATGTACATGTCTCCTGGCGGCGTCACCGAGCTTATCCACTTCTTTGCGGCAGAATATAACGACTCCCTGCGTGCCAATGCCGGTGGCGGAGTAGAAGATGAAGATATCGATGTCATGGAGATCCCCTTCCCCCAGGCGTGGGCAATGATCAAAGAGGGCCGCATCAAAGATGGCAAGACGGTGATGCTGCTTCAGCATGCGCTGATTGAAGGCTGGCTGAAGCTTTAATCTCTGCGAATAAGGCTACCAGCCCAGTGCCGGGAGGCGTGTTTCTCCCGGTCTTCGACACTACCAGTGATGAAAAGAGTGATTTAACCCTCCTGCGGCCATTTACTGTCTTTTTAAAACAACAGGGCACTCTTAATAAGACTCTTATTTAAGTCAAATAACCTGAATTTTCTCGCTCTGTTTAATTTAATTTTCCAGGTTATCCTGGTTCTTTTTTTAAAACTTTTCCCGGAAAGGAACCGCTGGCCGGAGCAGGGTATTTTTAATAAAAGCGGGTAATGAAGCTGCCCATACGCTTTTGCACACCTGGGGCTAAAGGAAATAAGCGATCTTTGTCAGGTATCCCATTTTCTTCAGCCTTGCTTTTCATTATTAAATTTGAAGTTCGTCACATTATTTCAGATTGGCCAGAGAGCGTGCCACTTTGGCAGACCCTTTTTAAAATCAATCAATTAAAATAGTCTCTCTCGCAAGGAGCCGTGCGATATCAGGGGCGAATCATCACTACAGTCTTGTCCGACTAATCCGATTGAGCTGATCAGGGGCAGGCGGCATGATGGTAATAACTTTTTATTCGCGCTTTGCGGCAGCCTTCTCGTCACCCTGGGATACCCATTATCAATGTTTTACTGGATGAAATTCCCTTTTGCCTTGCTGCTGTTGTTCGCTGCTTCGCTCCAGGCTGAACCACTGCAAAAAGTTTTTTATAACTGGCAGATAACCTGTAATAACCTTAATAGTTGTGTGGTGCGTAATTTCCCCGGCGATAATGGTCTGGTAATGACGCTTACCCGTAATGCGGGCATTAACGATCGGCCTTTACTGCGTATTGATTACGGTAATCGCTATACCGGAGAGCTTAAGGGCGCACCGCTGAAAGATAATCTGTTACTGGATGGTCAGCGGCTGAAACCCGATTTGAAACACTGGGAAGTAGAGCCTCATCATCTTGCCACAGCACATATTATCTCCATTGATGAGTTTCTGGCGCAGATCATGGATGCGGGTAATATTCAGCTGCTCTACCGGCCAGAGGCCACTATCTCGCTGCATGGTTTAAAAGCGGCGCTATTGCTGATGGATGAGATTCAGGGCCGGGTAAATGGCATGAGCGCCTGGGTGAAGCGGGGGGATCGCGCGGCGATGGATGTCCCGCCGCAGCCCGCTACTCCGCAGATTGTGCCACCGCGCCGGCCGCCTTTACCCCTGACGCGGGGCGAAACTACTGGCCTGATCGATTTCGGTACCTGGCGGATAAATACCGATGAATGTTCGCTGGACCCCCAGCGACGTGAGGTCAGCGTGGCACCGCTGTCAGATGAGAAAGCGCTGCTGCTGGTAACCTGTGAAATGGGAGCCTATAACGTCATCGATCTGGCTTTTGAAGTCAGCCGCACCGAGCCATTTGTAGCGAAAGGCATTTCCCTCAGCCTGCCGTTTGTTCCCCCTGGCCGTAGCGACAAGCAGCTGGAGCTGATCAATGCAGAGTATGATGCCAACACCGGAGAGTTGTTGACCTTTGGTAAAGGGCGTGGATTAGGAGATTGCGGTACAGCATCACGCTGGCAATATAATGGCCGTGAATTTGTACTGGCTGAATTTGCCCAGGAAGAAACCTGCGATGCCTGGCATGGCAGCGACGACTGGCCAACGCTGTGGGCCAGTCAGACAGTAGGGGCGCCCGCTGCCGATGTCGAAATGACGACACCATAAAGTCCGGTACAGCTTCCGATTAGCAGCCATAAAAAAGCCCGGCAAAGAGTGCCGGGCTTTTTTGATTAAAGCAGAAAGCAAGCCTCTGCTTAGCGGCCTCAGTGAGGCTTCAGCAGGGATTCAGCATGGCTGACGATGTTTTCAACCGTGAAACCAAACTCGTTAAACAGCTTATCGGCTGGTGCAGACTCACCAAAGGTAGTCATACCAACAATTGCGCCATTCAGACCAACGTATTTGAACCAGTAATCGGCAATGCCTGCTTCAACAGCGACGCGCGCTGTGACGCCAGACGGCAGCACGGATTCACGGTACGCCACGTCCTGCTTGTCGAACATATCAGTAGAAGGCATGGAAACTACCCGCACCTTGTGACCGCTGCGGGTCAGCTTCTCAGCCGCACCCAGCGTGATCTCCACCTCGGAACCGGTGGCAATCAGGATCACTTCAGGCGTGCCTTCGCAATCTGACAGCACATAAGCGCCGCGGGAAATATTCTCCAGCTGCTCTTTGGTACGCTCAGGCTGCAACAGGTTCTGACGGGAGAGGATCAGAGCGGTCGGGCCATGATGGCGCTCAATCGCATGCTTCCACGCTACGGCAGTTTCTACCTGGTCACAGGGACGCCAGACGCTCATATTTGGCGTGACGCGCAGGCTGGCAAGCTGTTCAACCGGCTGGTGCGTCGGGCCATCTTCACCCAGACCGATGGAGTCGTGGGTATAGACCATGATCTGACGGGCTTTCATCAGCGCCGCCATACGCACAGCGTTACGCGCATATTCCACAAACATCAGGAATGTCGCGGTATAGGGCACAAAGCCGCCGTGGTGGGCGATGCCGTTAGCAATGGCAGTCATACCAAATTCACGGACGCCATAGTGAATATAGTTACCCGCAAGATCCTCTTTGATCGACTTAGAGCCAGACCAGATGGTGAGGTTACTTGGCGCCAGGTCAGCCGATCCGCCTAAGAATTCAGGCAGCAGCTTACCCCAGGCTTCCAGCGTATTTTGTGAAGCTTTACGGCTGGCGATTTTCTGCGGGTTGGCTTGCAGATGTTCAATAAACTTCTGCGTTTCCTGCTCCCAATTCTCCGGCATACCACCGTCCATACGGCGGCTATACTCTTTAGCCAGTTCCGGGTAGGCGGCTTGATAAGCGGCAAACTTCTCGTTCCACTCTTGCTCATACTTGCTGCCCGCTTCTTTGGCATCCCACTGAGCATAGATATCCTCAGGGATTTCAAAGGCAGGGTAGTTCCAGCCCAGCTGCTTACGGGTCAGCTCAACTTCATCCACACCCAGCGCTGCGCCGTGAGATTCTTCTTTACCCGCTTTGTTCGGTGAGCCAAAGCCGATAATTGTTTTACAGATGATAAGCGATGGCTTGTCGGTAACGCTCTGCGCTTCTTTAATCGCGCCAGCAACAGCCCCGGAATCGTGACCATCAATATTGATCACATGCCAGTTATAGGCTTCAAAGCGCTTGGCGGTGTCATCGCTGAACCAGCCTTCCACTTCACCATCAATCGAGATGCCGTTGTGGTCATAGAAACCGATCAGTTTGCCCAGACCCAGCGTACCCGCCAGCGAGCAGACTTCATGAGAAATCCCTTCCATCAGGCAGCCGTCACCCATAAATACATAGGTGTGGTGGTCGACAATATCGTGGCCCGGACGGTTAAACTGCGCGCCCAGGGTGCGTTCTGCAATTGCCAGACCCACCGCATTCGCCAGACCCTGACCCAGCGGGCCGGTGGTGGTTTCCACGCCTGGCGTATAGCCAATTTCCGGGTGACCCGGCGTTTTGGAGTGCAGCTGACGGAAGTTTTTCAGCTCTTCAATCGGTAAATCGTAGCCGGTGAGGTGCAGCAGACTGTACAGCAGCATGGAACCATGGCCGTTAGACAGAATGAAACGGTCACGATCGGCCCAGGCTGGGTTTGTCGGGTTGTGGTGCATAAAATCACGCCACAACACTTCAGCGATATCTGCCATGCCCATTGGGGCACCCGGATGACCAGAATTGGCTTTCTGAACGGCATCCATACTGAGGGCACGGATGGCATTAGCCAGCTCTCTACGTGAAGACATGTTTTTCTCCCTGATTGTTTTATGGGACAAAATGGGCGGATAAAACGCTAAAGGGCGAAGGCCCCGCCTTGCCGAGAAGATCGGTTAGCGGGACGTTCCACCCATTTTGATATTGGTTACAGCTTAGCGGCAAGCACGTCTTCCAGATGCTGCTGGTCAACGGCAAACTGACGGATGCCTTCAGACAGTTTCTCAACCGCCATTGGATCCTGATTGTGCTCCCAGCGGAACTCCGCTTCAGAGAGCGACGCAGGCTGATGGAAGGCTTCAGTAGGAGGCGTAAGTTTGCGCTCAACCGGCGCATCGCTTGCCTGTAACTGTTTCAGCAGATCGGCAGAAATGGTCAGGCGGTCACAGCCAGCCAGCGCCAGGATCTGCTCGGTTTTACGGAAGCTGGCACCCATGATCACCGTGTTGTAACGATGCTGTTTGTAGTATTCGTAGATATTGCGTACGGAAACGACGCCCGGATCTTCATCTACTACGTACGGGTCCATTGGCTTACGGGTGTTGTACCAGTCATAGATACGGCCCACAAATGGGGAGATCAGGAAGACACCGGCTTCAGCACAGGCGCGTGCCTGGGCAAAGGAGAACAGCAGCGTCAGGTTACAGTTGATGCCGTTTTTCTCCAGCTCTTCTGCTGCGCGAATACCTTCCCAGGTTGAAGCGAGTTTGATCAGAATACGTGAACGGTCAATACCGTTATCTTCGTACATTCTTACCAGCTTCTCTGCTTTGGTCACACACATGCCGCGGTCAAAAGAGAGACGCGCGTCTACTTCAGTGGAAACCCGGCCGGGAACGCTTTTCAAAATTTCCATTCCCAGATTAACCGCCACTTTGTCACTGGCGTTGATGATCTGAGTTTCTTTGCTGCCGCCCTGTTTTTTGGCGTAGTCGATGGCATCGGTAATCAGGTGCTTGTAGGAATCGAGGGCGGAAGCTTTCAGGATCAAAGAGGGATTGGTTGTAGCATCTTGCGGATGGAAATCACGAATGGATTCAATATCGCCACTGTCCGCCACCACGGTGGTGAATTGTTTCAGTGCTTCTAGCTGGTTCATCTCTTGGCTCCTTGATGTGCAATCTGTATGACGATTTACCATGACGGGCAACGGGGCTTCAGGCCAACGAGGCAGCCTTGAATCTTCTCTGTGGGGAATTTTCAGGGGCTAACATCGGATCTACCCGACATGGAAGTCTTTTCTCAGGCCAAACATTGCATCAGACGTTCTGTAATAGAAATGCGTTTTCTCTGATTGTTGCAATGGGTTGACCCAATGAGTTCGTTGCGTACATTAAAAAAGTGCCGCACCTTTAAGTGTAGCACTTCTGTGAAATTTCGTGATGGCGCGCACGCTAAGGCGCCCCGACACCTTCTATTTACCGCAAACGCTCTGCTCGTAATGGCTGATTTTATCCACTTTAGCCAGAGAACCGCCGCCTTCAAATTCTGACTCCAGCCAGCTGTTAACGATTGAACGCGCCAGTTCAGGCCCCACAACGCGTGCTCCTAAGGTCATGATCTGCGCATTGTTACTTTTACGCGCGCGTTCAGCAGAGTAGGTATCGTGGCACTGAGCAGCGCGAATGCCTGGCACCTTGTTGGCCACAATGGCCATGCCAATGCCGGTACCACAAATCAAAATACCGCGCTCATGCTTTCCCTCTTTGATGGCGTTAGCCAACGTCCAGGCGATATCCGGATAGAGCGGCTTATCGTTTATAGCGTCATTACTGTAGTCGCTGACATCAATCTGCCTTTGCTGAAGGTGCTGTTTAATCAGATTTTTTAATTCCAGAGCCGCATCGTCGGCGCCAATCGCGATAGAAGACATAGGTTTCTCCACAGATAAAGGGAGCCGTCGGGCATTCCGGGATCGGAACATCCTGCGGCGAACGGATACTACCCTCGCACAAAAGTGGTCATATGTTCAATAGGTGTTCTTTTGATTTTCAGCTTCGCCCATCAAAATAATTAGGTATGGTGATGTATATCGCTTAATTACGCCTTAAATAGCGGGTTTACCGAAAAATTAAAGGTTTTGAGGTGGGTCACAGTTTGACGATTGTCTTATGGGCATTGAACAAAGTTACCTATAGTGTTCATATGCTCACGCATTGATGCAATGCACAAGAAGACCCCATAAGGACTCAAACCATGCGTCAAATTCACTTGCAACCAGGTTCACCGCCCTACAAAACGATCGCGCCCGCTCCTGTTCAAGCCGTCAAAGCAGGAGAAGGAGCATGATGACTTCTGCACAATCCACCGTTGAAAAATCGGCGATCCGTAAAGTGTCGCTACGTCTGGTACCTTTTGTCGCGCTGATGTTTTTCATTAACTTCCTTGACCGTACGGCTATCTCTTTTGCCGGGCCGAATGGCCTGAGCGACGAGCTGGGGCTGCATGCTGCCCAGTTTGGCCTCGCCTCGGGGATCTTTTTTATCGGCTATATCCTGCTGGAAGTGCCCAGCAACCTGGCTTTGCATCGCTTCGGCGCACGCAAATGGCTAGCGAGGATCATGGTCAGCTGGGGCATCGTTTCACTGCTGTTCACCTGGGTAAGCAGCGTGGAAGGGCTTTATACCCTGCGTCTGCTGTTGGGGGTGGCGGAAGCCGGTTTCTTCCCTGGCGCGATACTGTTTCTGAGTATGTGGGTACCGGCACGCCATCGCAGCAAGGTCCTCTCTTTGTTCTATCTGGCTCAGCCGCTGACCGTGGTGTTTGGCGCTCCGCTGGCCGCCGCGCTGATTGAGCAGCATGGACTGTTTGGCCTTTCGGGCTGGCGGGTAATGTTCCTGGGCGTCTCTCTTCCGGCGATCGTCGTGGGTATTATCACCTGGTTCTATCTGGCGGATTCACCGCGTCAGGCGAAATGGCTGAACCAGGAAGAGAAAGAGTGGCTGAGCAGCGAGCTGGAAAAAGAGCGTGATCAAAAGCAGGGGTCTGCCCATCCGGGGCTGCGCACCGTTCTGTTCAACGGCCGCGTCTGGATGCTCTGTTTAATCTATTTCGGCTTTATCTATGGCCTCTACGCGCTGGCATTCTTCCTGCCCACCATTATTGCCGGTTTCCAGCAGCAGTTTGGCACCTCCTTTAACGTGATTGAAAAAGGATTGATTACCGGCGTGCCTTACATCTTTGCGGCGGTGGTGATGTTCTTCTGGTCGCGAGATGCTTCGCGCCGGGGCTGCAAAACCTGGCACATTGCGCTGCCCGCGCTGACAGGTGCTGTCAGCGTACCGCTTGCGCTCTATATGGACTCCCCGATGGCGACCATCCTGGTGATCTCTGTGACCGCCAGCTCTATTTTCGCCGCTTTACCCAACTTCTGGACCTTGCCTACGCAGTTCCTGACCGGAGCTTCGGCTGCGGCAGCGATAGCGTTAATTAACACCCTGGGCAACGTTGCCGGATTTTCGGCGGGCTATCTGACCGGCATGCTGAAAGATGCCACCGGAAGCTACACCGTTTCGATGATGGTGGTGGGAGGCTTTATGCTGCTCTCCGCCGTACTGATGCTGTTACTCAACGCCAGGCGTTCAGGATTTCAGTCTGCCCATCTTGCACAGGAGCATTCGCAATGACCTATCTGTTTAACCAACCCTCAGCCTTCGCCAATGAACTGATCGAAGGATTTGTGGCGGCTAACGCGGACAAAGTTCGTCAGGTTCCCGGCGGCGTGGTACGGAGTACCCGCAGCAAGCCAGGCTGTGTGGCGGTTGTCATCGGCGGCGGCTCCGGCCACTACCCGGCGTTCTCCGGCTTGGTCGGTCAGGGGATGGCGCACGGCGCGGCGATGGGCAATCTGTTCGCTTCTCCCTCTGCACAGCAAATTTACAATGTGGCGCGGGCAGCGGAAAACGGCGGCGGCGTGCTGCTCGCCTTCGGCAACTATGCCGGTGATGTTCTGCACTTTGGCCAGGCCTGTGAGCGGTTAAAGTCCGAAGGCATCCTCTGCGAGTTGCTGGCGGTAACGGATGATATCTCCAGTGCCTCGCTTTCTGAACAGGAGAAGCGGCGCGGTGTGGCGGGCGATCTGGCCGTGTTCAAAATCGCCGCTGCGGCTGCGGATGCGGGTTATGGCCTGGAAGAGGTGAGCAGACTGGCACGGCATGCCAACCATCGTACCCGCTCGCTGGGCGTGGCCTTTTCGGGCTGTACTCTGCCAGGCGCCACGCAGCCCCTGTTCGAAGTGGCGCACGGCACCATGGCATTAGGAATGGGCATCCACGGCGAGCCTGGCATCAGCGAATGCGCCATCCCACCGGCTGACGCGCTGGCCGAACTGTTTGTGGAGCACTTGCTGAAGGAGTGCCCACAGGAGATTGCGGAGCCTCGCGGTCAACGTGTGGCCGCCATCCTGAACGGTCTGGGTTCGGTGAAATATGAAGAGCTGTTTGTGGTCTACCGCCGTGTGGCGCAGCTGCTGAAGGAGGCGGGACTGGAAGTGGTGGAGCCGGAAGTTGGCGAATTCGTTACCAGCTTTAATATGGCTGGCGCTTCCCTGACGCTGGTCTGGCTGGATGAGGAGCTGGAAACTTTCTGGCGTGCGCCAGCTAATGCGCCTGCGTTTCGCAAAGGCAGCGTGATCCTTGCCGAGCCGTTGAACGAGGCGGAGTGGATCCTGCCTGAAGTTGATGAAGTCCCCGCGGCCTCTGCCGCCTCGCAAAAGTCAGCGGGCTGTGTGCTCGCCGTTGTTAATGCGATGGCGCAGGTCATTTATCAACATGAAGAGGAGTTAGGCCGTATTGATGCGGTAGCTGGCGATGGCGACCATGGCATAGGTATGGCTCGCGGTGTAAAAGGGGCGCTGGAGAAGGCGCATGAAATGCAGCAGCGCCAGGCAGGAGCAGGCACGCTGCTCTGCCGTGCTGCCGATGCCTGGGCAGATAAAGCAGGCGGAACCTCCGGGGCGCTCTGGGGCGTGGCTTTAACCGCTATTGGCACGGCGCTGGGCGACAATGCGGTGCCGAATGCGCAGCGAGTGGCACTGGGCGTGCAGCATGCCAAAGAGGGCATCATGCATTTCGGCAAGGCCAAACCGGGTGATAAAACGCTGGTAGACGTGCTGGTCCCGTTCAGCGAGACGCTGAGCGCAAGGGTGGAAGCGGGTGATTCACTGGCGGATGCCTGGTCTGCGGCGGCTAAGCAGGCGACATTAAGCGCAGAGGCCACCGCTCACCTGGTACCCAGGATGGGCCGCGCCCGTCCGCTGGCTGAAAAGAGCAGGGGCACCCCGGATGCCGGGGCTGTGTCACTGGCACTGATTGTTAATAAGATACTTGAGCCGCTTCGCCAGCAAACAGCGTCTGAAAAAGGCCCTTTGCAGGAGGTGAGCGAATGACACAGCCGCGTATTACGCTGGGCGTCAGCCTGAAGATCTATTTCAGCTATCAGCAGACGCTGGCATGGAGTGAAGAGATTGCCTCCATTGCCCGTAACCATCCGGCAATTATCAGTGGCGACGTTGGGCTGTTTATTCTGCCTTCGTTTCCTGCTTTACCCCCGGTACTGGCAGCGTTTGCCGGCACGCGGGTGGGGATTGGTGCCCAGGATCTCTGTCAGGAGGACAACGGAGCCTGGACCGGTGAGGTAAGTGGCTCCATGCTGGCTGAAATGGGCTGTGGCTATGCTGAAATAGGCCACGCCGAGCGCCGCCGCCATTACGGTGAAGATGATGCGCTGATTGCCGCCAAGCTGGCTGCCGCTTTACGTAATGGACTGACCCCCGTGCTCTGTCTGGGAGAGAGCGTACAGGGTAAAAGCCAGGAGGCCATTGCCGTTTGTCGGCAACAACTACAGGCTTCCTTACAGGCCGCCCGCCAGCAGCAGCTGTCTGGCCATATTATCCTGGCCTATGAACCACAGTGGGCCATCGGCGCGGCGACCTCCGCACCGGATACCTTTATAGCCGAGGTTTGTCAGGGCCTGCGTGAGTTCAGCGAGCCGGGAGATTTCACCGTCAGCGTTATTTATGGCGGCAGTGCAGGCCCGGGGTTACTGAGCCGCCTGGGTGACCGCATAGGCGGACTCTTCCTGGGACGGTTTGCCCATCAGCCAGCGGCACTGGCTTCCATCATTGATGAAGCCGCTGAACTTCTGAACACGCGGGAGAAGGTATGAGCATTGGCTTAAGCACTTACGCTTATTTCTGGCGGATGTCGGACAAGGTTCCGGCACCGATGAGCCTGCAACAGGTTCTGCAACAGACCGCTGAAATGGACGTTTCCGTTTTTCAGATCTGCGATTATCCGCAGATTGAAAGCTGGAGCCAGGCCCAGCTTCAGGCCCTTCGTCAGCAGGCAGAGAGACTGGGGATCTCGCTGGAGCTGGGCACGCGTGGCCTGGTTGCGGAACATTTAGAGCGCTATCTCGAACTGGCCGATGCGCTGGAAGTGACCGTGCTGCGCTCTATGTTCAACAGCGCCACTTCCCGGCCGACACTCTCTGAAGCCAGCGCCATGATTGAAACGGTGCTGCCCAGATTTGAACAGCAGCAGGTCAGCCTGTGCCTGGAAACCTACGAACAGGTGCGCAGCGCAGAGATGATGTCGGTGATCAATCACTTTGACTCCTCGTCGCTGGGTGTCTGCCTCGATCCCGCTAACTGCGTGGCCGCGCTGGAGCTTCCTGACCAGGTGATTGAGAACACCGCCGACCGCGTACTCAATCTGCATATCAAAGATTTCGCTTTTTCGCGCCAGGAGGGGTGGGTGGGCTTCACGCTGACCGGCAGCCCGCTGGGCGAAGGCTTACTTAATTACGACCAGCTGATTGAGCGCGTGCGCCCGGACAGCAGAGGCATCAACCAAATCGTCGAGCACTGGCTTCCCTGGCAGCAGCAGGCTGAACGTACCTGTCAGCTTGAACAGCAGTGGACCCGGCAAAGCGTGGACTATCTGAATAAACGTCAATTCCAGGAGTAACTTATGAGCACACAATTAAAAACAATTACCGTGATCGGCGCAGGCGGCAAAATGGGTATGCGTATCTCCGCCAATTTGCAGAAGAGTGACTATCAGGTCTTCTATTGTGAGAGCGCGCCTCAGGCGCAGGCTCAGGTTACTGCTCAGGGTCGCGAACTGTCGGCGGCTGAGTCGGTGGTCCCGCTCAGTGACGTAGTCATCCTCGCCGTGCCTGATATTGTGCTGGGCAAAGTCTCTGAAATTGTGGTGCCGCAGATGAAAACCGGTGCGGTTCTGTTAACGCTGGACCCGGCAGCGGCCTACGCTAATCTGATCGCAAACCGTGAAGGCATTGAGTATGCGGTAGCGCACCCTTGCCATCCGTCAGTTTTCCTTGAGCGCTATACAAAAGAAGAGCATGCGGATGCTTTTGGCGGCGTTGCCGCTCTCCAGCATGTTGCGGCTTCCTATGAGACCGGCAGCGATGAGCAGAAGGCAGAATTAAGCAAAGTCGTCAGCGTGATGTATGGCCCGGTAGACAATGTGCACTGGGTGACCGTGAAACAGCTGGCTTATCTGGAACCCACGCTGGTGGAAACCGTGGCCTGTATGGTCGGGGCGTTCATGAAAGAAGCGCTGGATGAAACGGTCAAACACTCCGGCGTACCGGAAGAAGCGGCGAAAGCGATGCTCTACGGTCACATTCAGATTGCGCTCGCCGTGGCCTTCCGCGCCACCAACCCCTTCTCCGATGCCTGTCAGATTGCCATGGAGTATGGCCGCGAAAAAATCGTTAAGCCGGACTGGAAACAAATTTTCGACGAAAAAGAGCTGGATATTGTGATTGCCCGTATGCTGAAAATTGACGCAATTCGTCGCTAATTGTGACTCATCCCCGGCTCCGGGTGGGCAATCATTGGCTCACCTGCCGGGGAAAATGGTATAAATCCGCTATTGCTATATCTCAGGCGGCCTGAAGGCCGCCGGGTGTCCTGCCAGGCAGGCGCCTTCTCATCTTCAGCTCAAGAGAACCCGGATGGAAAAAAATACGCCTTCTCAGGACAGTGAATTGCTGACGGAAATTGCCGTCGCCTATTATCAGGATGAGATCACCCAGGAAGAGATTGCGCGTAAGTTTGGCATTTCTCGCATCAAAGTAGGCAGGTTGCTGAAGCGGGCGAAAGAAGAGGGCATTGTTGAGATCAATGTGCGCTATCACCCGGTTTTCAGCACCCGCCTGGAACAGCAGCTGCTGGAGCGCTTTCCGCTGCAAAGGGCGCTGATTGCGCTGGATTACCAGGATGAAGAGGAGCAGCGTCGTCAGGTTGCGGCGCTGGTCGCCACGCATCTGGCACAGACGCTGAAGGAGAATGCGGTGGTAGCGGTAGGGCAGGGACGTAACATCGCTGCCATCGCCGATCATCCTGGCAACGTGCCGTTACGCAACTGCCATTTTATCAGCGGCATTGGCGGCACCCATCGTCCCGGCGATGCGCTCAACGCTGACCATATCAGCCGTCGCCTGGCGAGAAAATTTGGCGGCATCAGCGAAACGCTTTACGCCCCGGCCTACGTGGAAAACCGGGCGCTGAAAGAGTCGTTTATGCAAAATGGCACCATTAAAGAGACGCTGGATCGTGCCCGTAAGGCTGATGTGGCGCTGGTGGGCATTGGCGATATGAACGAGAACAGCTACATGGTGAAGCTGGGCTGGTTTACGCCGCATGAGATAATTGATGCCAGCCTGAATCAGGGCGTGACCGGCGATATCGCGGGGTATGATTTTTTCAATGCTCAGGGGCAGCATGTGGACACGGTGATGAACGATCGGGTGATTGGACTCAGCATTGAGGAACTGCGGAAAATTCCCTGCGTGATTGCTATCGCTTCCGAGAATACTAAAGCGATGGCGATTCTCGGCGCGCTCCGCACGGGCGCTATCGATATCATCGCCAGCTCGGCGCAAAATATCCGCACGCTGTTGAATATGACCAAATAAGTTGCCTGCTTATGGCGCAAAAGGCGTCATCAAAAACGGCTGATGAACGGCGGGCGTAACGCGGCAAGCTCACTGGCCTGCCGCACTTTCCAGTGAATCCTCAGATCCACGCCTTCACGGGCAGAAAATCGCTGTACAGGGCCGCTTCCGGCGTGCCCGGTTCGGGAGCGTAATTATACTCCCAGCGCACCAGCGGCGGCATCGACATCAAAATAGATTCGGTGCGTCCGCCGGTTTGCAGACCAAACAGCGTCCCACGATCCCACACCAGGTTGAACTCCACATAGCGCCCACGGCGATAGAGTTGGAAGTCCCGCTCGCGCTGGCCCCAGGTGAGCGCTTTGCGCCGCTCAATAATCGGCAGATAGGCTTTCAGAAAACCTTCTCCAACCGCCTGGGTAAAGCGGAAGCAATAGTCAAAGTCTGGTGTGTTCAGATCGTCAAAGAAGAGGCCGCCAATGCCGCGCTGCTCGTTGCGGTGTTTGATAAAGAAGTAATCATCACACCACTTTTTATAGCGCGGATAAACGTCCTCGCCAAAGGGCTGACAGAGGTCGGAAGCCGTCTGGTGCCAGTGCACCGCATCCTCCGTGAAGCCGTAATAGGGCGTCATGTCGAACCCGCCGCCGAACCACCAGACCGGATCGGCCCCCGGTTTTTCAGCAATAAAGAAACGCACGTTGGCGTGACTGGTGGGCAGATAGGGGCTTTCCGGATGGATCACCAGCGACACGCCCATCGCTTCAAAACTGCGGCCCGCCAGCTCCGGGCGGTGCGCGGTGGCGGTGGCGGGCATCAGATCGCCATGAACGTGGGAAAAATTCACGCCAGCCTGTTCGAAAATTGCGCCGCCTCTCAGCACGCGGCTGCGACCGCCGCCGCCGCCTTCGCGCTGCCAGCTCTCTTCTTCAAAGTTCGCTTTGCCGTCAGCCTGGGCTAACTGCTGGCAAATAGTCTCCTGTAGGGTGAGCAAAAACTGCTTCACCAGGGCGAGATTGGGTGCGTTCATGGCTTACCTTTGTCGTCAAATCACGCGCGCAGTATACGACAAAAAGCCTCCGCCGGGGCAGAGGGATGCGGCAGCTTAGCTGGGGCGTCTGTTGTTGGCATCATACTCATCAAAATAGCTGACGATGCCGCCGACAATTGCCGTGGCAATCTTCCGGCGAAAGGCAGTGGTGCCCAACATGCGCTCTTCGGAAGGATTGGTAATAAACGAGGTCTCAACCAGCACGGAAGGAATAGAGGGAGATTTCAGCACGGCAAAGGCGGCCTGCTCCGTGTGCTGGCTATGCAGATGATGCACCGGACGGATCTGGTTCAGCACATGCCTGCCCAACGTCAGGCTGTTTTTGATGGTATCGGTCTGCACCAGATCGAATAAAACCTGCTGAAGATAGTGATCTTTTTGCGCAGCCTTCACGCCGCCAACGTCATCCGCCGCATTTTCCCGTTTGGAGAGATAACGAGCCATGCTGCTGCTGGCACCGCGATTAGAGAGGGCGAATACCGAGGCACCATTAGCATCCGGGCTGGTGAAGCCATCCGCATGAATGGACATAAACAGGTTAGCGCCATGCTGATGAGCAATTTCCACGCGTTCACCCAGCGGGATAAAGTGGTCCGACTCACGCGTCAGCCGGGCTTCAATATGCGGATGCCCGCTCAGCATCTCGCGGATATGGTTGGCAATCTCCAGCACTACATGCTTCTCTTCTGAGCCTTCTTCGCCAACCGCGCCGGAATCGATCCCGCCGTGACCCGGATCGATCATCACTATCTTCCTGCCGCTGGCTGAAGGGCGCGGGGGGGTAGGCGAGGTGCTGCGGGTTGCCTTAAGCGGGGCCACCTCTTCTTTTGCCAGCACCGATTTATTGGCCAGTAAAGCCAGCGCCATGCCGGAGATCAGCAGCTGGCGGCGGGTAGTTAACGGGGTCATCTGGCCAAACTTTTTCATCATTCCATCCTGTAAGCATAACGTGCTTAGTGTTATATCGTAACAATAGTGCCAGCGCGAGAAGGGAACTATTTCAAGCTTTTACTTTCTATTTCAGCACACTCACGCCGCTTTTTTACGGTTTGCACAGCTTGAGACTTGCGCCCGGGAAAGAAAGCGTGATAATCAGCAAATTATGGTTAACATCTGGGGCAACGGTATGGAAATCCGCGTATTCAGCCAGGACGATTTTGAAGAAGTGATCACGCTCTGGGAGCGTTGCGATTTGTTACGTCCGTGGAACGATCCGGAAATGGATATCGAGCGTAAGCTAAATCATGACCCGGATCTGTTTCTGGTCGCCGTGGTCAGCGGCGTCATTGTCGGCACCCTGATGGGCGGCTATGACGGACATCGTGGATCGGCCTACTATCTGGGCGTTCACCCCGATTATCAGGGGCGTGGGTTTGCCAATGCGTTAATTAATCGCCTTGAGAAAAAGCTTATTGCTCGCGGCTGTCCAAAAATTAACGTGATGGTGCGGGAAGAAAATGATGCGGTCCTGGGGTTTTATGAAAAGCTTGATTACGACACGCAGGACAGCCTGCTGCTCGGCAAGCGTTTAATTGAAGACCGCGAATATTAATCAGCTGGGTGGCGCGGTGCCACCCCCGCCAGTGATGTGATGAACCTGATATTTTCTCCCGACGATTATGATGCAAAAGGCCAGCTGAGGTTGCCGCTGGCCTTTTGGGCCATTTTACTTTTACAGGCGCGCACCTGGGTTCTGTTTGTGATGGCTGGCGCCTCCCGGCAGCAGGGTACCTCGCTTCTGGCGCTGTTTTATCCCGATACGCAGGCCTTCTGGCTGGGACTGGCGCTGGGCGTGCCGGCCGCGCTGGGGCTGTTGTTGACCGGCTATCGACAGCGTTTTCCCCGTCTCTGGCAGCGGTGGCGTTGGGTACTGATGCTGACGCTGATGGCGATGCTCATGCTGCAAGCTTTTACCCTGTATCAGGGCGAGGAGAGCGTTTCTCCGTTAGTCATTCTGTTTACCGGCTTCGATCTGCTGGCGCTGGCCTGGCTCAGCTTTAACCGCCACCTTCGCGCCTGTTTTGATCCCGCCCATAACGCCGGATAAAATGTCCGGCAAAGCGCATTGGATAAACGCTCGCCTTTCGCAGACGGGTTTCTATCCGGCAAAAAACATCGGATAAAACTTTTTCCGGGATTAACACTCCAATCAGTTCAGAAGTTTTTGCTTATCAAGACAGGAGTTGCAATGAAATCTGTTCGCCCGGCACTGATTGCCGTCGCTTTGCTGCTGGCTGGCTGTGCCAGTTCCGCTCCCCAGACCGGGTCCGATAGCGGAGCCACCTGGTGGAACCCGCTGACCTACTCCTGGTCCAGCCTGGCCCCGTGGAACTGGTTTGGTTCTTCTCTGGCAGTGAATGAGCAGGGAGTAGGTGAACTCACCGCCAGCACCGCAATGAACGAAACCGCCATCGGCGAGGCATTAGGCAGCAACTATCAGATCCGCAAAGGGATGCGTAGCGAAAACGGCGGCGTAGTAACCTTTTTCCAGGCGGTGAGTGACAAACAGGTAAAAGTGGAAGTGACCGGTCAGACCACGGTGGATCGCATTGATGTGACGGACCGCGCTATCATCTCCGCCGACGGCAACAAAATCGGTACGCCGTTCCGGGACATATTCAGGAAAGCCTTTGGTGCTTGTGACAAAGGCACCGGTGCAGACAGCCAGGGCGTTGAGTGTGCAGCACCAGGCAGTCAGCACATCAGCTATCTCTTCACCGGGGAATGGCACGGGCCTGAAGGGCTGATGCCCCCGGACGAAACGCTACAGAACTGGACTATCAGCAAGATTATCTGGCGTAAATAACCACTCCGGGCTGTCTTCAGGCGGCCCGTTTTCACTCTCTGCCGCTTCCTTGTTATCAGACAAGATGCTCCTGAAAACATCGGGTATGATAAGCCGGAAAATTCCACTACGGATATCCGCCTTTTCAGGAGAACGCCCGATGTCTCAGCCTCAGAGCGGCATTTTGTCAGAACACCGCCGTTTTGCTATTTACCTTGAAGCTATGGTGCAGGGCGACTTAACTGCCCTCAGCCAGGGCATTCCACTCTTTCTTCAGCAGCTTGAGCAGTTGCAGCAGGCCTGGCCTGACGCAGGGCTGGGTGCGGTTATCGCATTCGGACCGGCAGTATGGCACGACCTCAATCCTGGCCATAGCACCGCAGAGCTGAAGGATTTCCAGCCGCTCGGCAAAGGGATGGCACCCGCCACGCAGCGTGATCTGCTGATCCATATTCACTCCTTTCGCCACGATGTGAATTTTACCCTTGCTCAGGCAGCCGTTGCCATTTTTGGCCAGGCAATCCAGGTGGTGGAAGAGACGCACGGCTTCCGCTGGGTGGAAGATCGGGATTTAAGCGGATTTGTTGACGGCACGGAAAACCCCCAGGGCGAGCAGCGGCCGCTGGTGGCACTGATAGGCGAGGGCGAAAACGCTGGCGGTAGTTACGTCTTCAGCCAGCGCTGGGAACATAATCTGAAGATGTTTAACCGCCTGGCGGTGAACAAGCAGGAGCAGATTATTGGCCGGACTAAAGTGAGCAATGAAGAGCTGGAAGGGGAAGAGCGTCCCGTCACCTCGCACGTCAGCCGCGTAGACCTGAAGGAGAAGGGCAAAGGCCTGAAAATTCTTCGTCAGAGTCTGCCGTATGGCACCGCAAGCGGCACCAACGGGCTGTTCTTCCTCGCCTACTGCGCCACGCTCTATAACATTGAACAACAGCTGCTGAGTATGTTTGGCGAGAAAGACAATAAATTTGATGCCATGCTGCGCTTCACTAAGCCGGTCAGCGGCAGCTATTTTTATGCGCCTTCTCTGCAACAGCTTGCTGCGCTGTAAGCATTAACCGCAGCCGCAGAGTGGCAGGGGCCGGGTGCGGCTGGCCCCTGGCCTGACAGGTTAGCCTCTGGCTTTACCTCACTCTTGTGCCATAAAGGGCAGCAGAGCCTGATAAAGCTGACGGAATGTCTCTCTGCTTGCCAGATAGTCCTGATGCAGCGTTGGGTTGGGAATATGTCGCTGTTCAAGGGGCAGCTCGGGCAGCAGCTCATTAAGCGGCCTCTCTGGATTAAGTGCAATCTGCGCCAGCCTTGCCGCCCCCAGCGCCGGTCCAACCTCGCCGCCGGTACGGTATTCCAGCGCATGTCCGCAGATATCTGCCAGCATCTGTCGCCACCAGGCGCTTCTGGCGCCACCGCCGAGCAGAATGATACTCTGCGGCGCTGCTCCGCTGGCATGGATGGCATCCATGCCCTCAGCCAGCGCAAAACCCACCCCTTCCAGCACTGCCCTGGCAAGATGGCCGCTGCTGTGCTGATGCGTCAGCCCCCAGAAAGCGCCTTTCGCATGCGGATTATTATGCGGGGTGCGTTCGCCGGAGAGATAGGGCAGGAACCAGATTTTGCTCTCTGCGGGAGCGGTCTGTTCCGCAAGCTTCAGCAGCGCAGCAACATCCGGGAGATTCGTGAGTTTACATGCCCACTCCAGACAGGATGCGGCGCTCAGCATCACCGACATCAGATGCCAGCTGTTGGGTAAAGTGTGACAGAAACTGTGCACCGCGCTGTCGGGATTACTTCTGAAGCCGTCGCTGACCACGAAGTAGACGCCAGAAGTGCCAAGAGAAAGCATCGCCTGCCCCGGCTGATAAAGTCCTGCACCAATGGCGCCTGCGGCGTTATCGCCACCCCCAGCCACCACCGGAACTACAGGCAGACCCCAGCGCTGCGCCAGGCTGGCTTTCAGCTCTCCTGTTATTTCGTTCCCTTCAAAAAGCGCCGGCATTTGCTGACGCGTAAGCGCGCAGGCAGCCAGCATCTCTTCACTCCAGTCGCGTTGGGCTACGTTCAGCCACATCGTGCCCGCAGCATCTGACATCTCGCTGGCAAAATTACCGGTCATGCGCCAGCGAAGGTAATCCTTTGGCAGTAAGACCATCTCTGTCTCACTGAAAATTTCAGGTTCATGCTCTTTAACCCACAGCAATTTTGGCGCAGTAAAGCCGGGCATCATGATATTGCCGGTAATGGCCCGTGAGTCTGGAACCGCCTTCTCCAGCGCCCGGCATTGCGCCGCGCTGCGCCCATCGTTCCACAGGATGGCTGGACGCAGCACCTGATGCTGTGCATCCAGCAGCACCGCGCCGTGCATTTGTCCGCTCAGACCGATCGCCCTGACCTGGCGCAAATCCTCCTTTGCGGCCAGCGCCAGCATGGCATCATCGGTAGCCTGCCACCAGGCCTGCGGTGACTGTTCTGACCAAACCGGTTGAGGACGTGAAATCGTCAGCGGTTCGCTATGGGTAGCAAGCAGCTCTCCGCTTTCGCTGAGTAAGATGGCCTTGACGCCAGAGGTGCCGAGATCGATGCCGATATACATGTGAGCTTATCCTTTCTCGCAGGGTAAAAGCTGAAGGGGCAGAGGGCGCAGCGGTGGCCGCGCCGTGGTAATGAATTAACCGAACAGGTAGCGATTAACCAGATTCTCCAGCTTTTCCTGCTGCCCGCTTTGATGCTGAGGTGCCAGATTATGCTGCTCAGCATGGTGAGCGACTGCCTCCAGCGAGAGTTTTCCCTGTAGGATCTGCTGGCCCAAATCGCCATTCCAGTTAGCATAACGCTTAGCCACCAGCTGTTGCAGGCTGCCTTCCTCAATCATTCTGGCCGCGACCTTCAGCGCCAGCGCCATTGTGTCCATCCCCCCAATATGCCCATAGAAGAGATCATATTTATCCGTGCTCTGCCGCCGCACTTTGGCATCAAAATTCAGGCCGCCGGTGGTAAAGCCGCCCGCTTTCAGAATTTCAAACATCACTAAGGCGTTCTCTTCCACGCTGTTAGGGAACTGATCGGTATCCCAGCCGAGCTGCGGATCGCCACGGTTTGCATCCACCGAGCCAAAAATGCCCAGGGCGATCGCGCTGGCAATTTCGTGGTGGAAAGAGTGCCCGCCAAGCGTGGCGTGGTTGGCTTCAATATTTACTTTGATCTCTTTTTCCAGACCAAACTGTTTCAGGAAACCGTACACAGTTGCCACGTCGTAGTCATACTGATGCTTGGTAGGTTCCTGCGGTTTGGGTTCAATCAGCAGGGAACCCTGAAAACCAATTTTGTGCTTATGTTCCACCACCATCTGCATAAAGCGGCCAATTTGCTCGCGCTCCTGACGCAGGTCGGTATTGAGCAGCGTTTCATATCCTTCACGGCCACCCCAGAGAACGTAATTCTCGCCACCCAGCTTTTTGGTGGCATTCATGGCGGTGAAAACCTGCGTGGCTGCCCAGCTGAACACCTCCGGATCGGGGCTGGTGGCCGCGCCTGCGCCATAACGCGGGTGGGTAAAACAGTTTGCCGTGCCCCAGAGCAGCTTAACGCCTGTGGCCTGCTGTTTTTCCGCCAGCAGATCGCTCATGACGGCAAAATTATTCAGATACTCTTTCAGCGACTGACCTTCAGGGGAAACGTCCACATCATGGAAGCAGTAGTAGGGTACGTTGAGCTTCTGGAAAAATTCGAATGCCACTTCCGCTTTACGTTTTGCCAGCGCCAGCTCATCTCCCGCCTGCTGCCAGGGACGCTCAAAGGCACCCACGCCAAACATATCTGCCCCGGTCCAGCAGAAGGTGTGCCAATAGCAGGCGGCAAAACGTAAATGATCCTCCATTCTTTTGCCAAGGATCATCTCATCCGGATTGTAATGACGAAAAGCCAGCGGATTAGTACTGCCGGTTCCTTCGTAGCGAACTTGTTCAAGCTGATCAAAATAGGATTGCATGGTTGACTCCCTGATAGTGAGGCCCGGCTGGCGGGATAGCGCCATCTTCGGAGTTGCAACCGGAAGACTCAATTACGATATTTCACACTCAAACTCAGAGAATTATTAAATGTGCGCTATCTCTCATAAATTAAGCTTATTGAGCGCAATGAAAGAGATAATGGCGCGTTTATGCCACAGTTTTTTTTAGCCGGGTAAAAACATGATCGTTGTCATAAAACAAAAACTAAACCAAAAAACATAATGCACGGGTAAGAATCAGTAATTGCTCAACGCAGGGCAATTGACAACAATCGGCTGGACGTTTGGTGAATTATATTATCCCTACACCGTGAAAATAGGTATATAAGATGAAATTCAAGCACCTCTTTCTCTCAGCCTGCGCAGTGTTAGTGCTGGCCACTCAGCCAGGATTCAGCAAAGAAATTAAAATCGGCATGGCAATTGATGATTTACGCCTGGAACGCTGGCAAAAAGATCGCGATATTTTTGTTAAAAAAGCCAAATCCCTTGGCGCGGATGTTTTTGTGCAATCTGCCAACGGCAATGAAGAAACGCAGATGGCACAGATAGAAAATATGATCAATCGTGGCGTGGATGTGCTGGTCATCATTCCTTATAACGGCCAGGTACTCAGTAATGTGATCAGTGAAGCAAAGCGTGAAGGGATCAAAGTGCTGGCCTACGACCGGATGATTAACAATGCGGACATCGATTTTTATATCTCTTTCGATAACGAAAAAGTCGGGGAGCTTCAGGCAGAAAGCCTTGTGGAACGCGTGCCGCAGGGCAACTACTTCCTGATGGGCGGCTCGCCGGTAGATAACAACGCTAAGCTTTTCCGTCAGGGGCAGATGACCGTGCTGAAGCCGCTTATTGAGAGTGGCAAAATCAAGGTGGTAGGGGATCAGTGGGCAGATGGCTGGCTGCCAGAGAATGCGCTGAAGATTATGGAGAATGCGCTGACGGCCAATAATAATCATATTGATGCGGTTGTCGCCTCCAATGATGCCACCGCCGGCGGCGCGATCCAGGCATTAGCCGCACAGGGCCTGGCAGGTAAAGTCGCTATTTCCGGACAGGATGCCGATCTTGCTGCGGTAAAACGCATCATTGCCGGTACGCAAACCATGACGGTCTATAAACCGATCAGCAAGCTGGCTGATGAAGCAGCGAAAATTGCGGTGGAATTAGGATCGGGCAAACAGCCTGAATCCAATGCCACATTAAATAATGGAACTAAAGAGGTGAAGTCCTGGCTGTTAACGCCGATTCAGGTAGATAAAGCCAATATTGACAGCACGATTGTGGCGGACGGCTTCCATAAAAAATCTGATATTAATTAAATTTTCTCATTTCAATGAATGGAGGAAGTTATGCCCTGTTTATTAGAGATGAAAAACATCACCAAACAATTTGGTGTTGTTAAAGCAGTGGATAATGTCAGCCTTAAAGTGGATGCGGGACAGGTGCTGTCACTCTGTGGAGAAAATGGTTCAGGGAAATCAACTTTAATGAAAGTGCTGTGTGGAATATATCCACACGGCACCTGGCAGGGCGATATTTATTTTAGCGGCGATCTGATTACGGCAAAAAGTATCCGTGAAACAGAACAAAAAGGCATCGCTATTATTCATCAGGAGCTGGCGCTGGTGAAACAGATGAGCGTGCTGGAAAACATGTTTCTCGGTAATGAATGGGGCCGCTATGGGCTGATGGATTATGAAGCGATGTATCTGCGCTGCCGGAAAATGCTGGCGCAGGTGAAGCTGAATGTTGACCCCAATACGCGGGTAGGCGAGCTGGGGCTGGGCCAGCAGCAGCTGGTTGAAATTGCCAAGGCGCTGAACAAACAGGTCCGGCTGCTGGTGCTGGATGAGCCGACCGCTTCTCTGACAGAGAGCGAGACCGAAACGCTGCTGGAGATAATCAGCGATCTGCGCGATCACGGCATCGCCTGCATCTATATCTCGCACAAGCTGAATGAGGTGAAAGCAATCTCCGATCTGATCTGCGTGATCCGTGACGGGCGGCATATCGCCACACGCTCCGCTGTGGGAATAACCGAAGAGGAGATTATCGCCATGATGGTCGGGCGTGAGTTAACGGAACTCTATCCGCAGGCACCCCATCAGATTGGCGAGATCATTTTGCAGGTGGACAACCTCACGGCCTGGCATCCTGTTAATCGCCATATCCGGCGGGTAAATGACGTTTCGTTTACCTTGCGGCGGGGTGAAATTTTGGGTGTGGCAGGGTTAGTAGGGTCGGGGCGAACCGAGACGATGCAGTGCATTTTTGGTGCCTATGCCGGGCGCTGGCAGGGGAGCATCTCCGTTAATAATCAACCGGTTCTTATTGAGCATTGTCGTCATGCGATGGCGCTGGGAATTGCCATGGTGCCTGAAGATCGTAAGCGTGACGGCATTGTGTCGGTAATGGGGGTGGGGGCCAATATTACCCTTGCGGCGCTGAAGAAATACAGCGGGCCTTTATCGATGCTGGATGAGGCGCAGGAGCAGGCGACCATTCGGGACTCGCTGGCAAGGCTAAAGGTAAAGACCTCATCATCCTTACTGGCTATTGGCCGGCTTAGCGGCGGTAACCAGCAAAAGGCTATTCTGGCGCGCTGCCTGCTGCTTAATCCGCAGATCCTTATCCTCGATGAACCGACCCGCGGCATTGATATTGGGGCGAAAGCAGAGATCTATAAATTGATCAATCAACTGGTGCAACAGGGCATTGCTGTGATTGTGGTCTCGTCTGAATTACCGGAAGTCCTGGGCCTGAGCGATCGGGTACTGGTTATGCATGAAGGGCGGATCAAAGCGGATTTGCTTAACCGCGATCTCACTCAGGAAAAGATAATGGAAGCCGCGTTGAGGAGTGACACCGATGTTGAAAAGCACGCAGTCTGAAATCAGTGCGCCCGTGAGGCAGAAAAAGCTGTGGCCAGGGGTAAAATCCCTGAATCTACAGGTCTTTGTCATGCTGGCCGCCATTCTTTTTATTATGCTCTTTTTCGCCTTCACCACCGAGGGGGCTTACCTTAGCGCGCGCAATATTTCGAACCTGCTGCGTCAGACGGCTATCACCGGCATTCTGGCGGTTGGAATGGTCTTTGTGATTGTTTCTGCGGAAATCGATCTCTCTGTCGGCTCGATGATGGGGCTGTTAGGCGGTGCGGCTGCCATCTTTGATGTCTGGCTGGGGTGGCCTTTGCCGCTCACTATTGTTGTTACGCTGCTGGCAGGTCTGCTGCTGGGCGCCTGGAACGGCTGGTGGGTCGCTTACCGTAAAGTGCCGTCGTTTATCGTTACCCTCGCCGGTATGCTCGCCTTTCGCGGCATTCTGATTGGCATCACCAAGGGCACTACCGTTGCGCCAACCAGTAATGCAATGTCGCAGATTGGCCAAAGCTATCTGCCCGGTGGCGTGGGGTTTGGGATGGGTGCCGTGGGTCTGATGCTGTTTGTTGCCTGGCAGTGGCGCCGCCGTGCGCGTCGGGGTCAGTTGGGGCTGCCGGTGGCCGCTGCTGCTGGCGATATCACGCGGCAAAGCCTGATGGCGATCGTGGTGCTGGGCGCTATCTATCTGCTGAATGATTATCGGGGCGTTCCCACGCCTGTGCTGATCCTGACGGCACTGATGCTGGCGGGCATATTTATGGCTACGCGCACAGCTTTTGGCCGGCGTATTTATGCTATCGGCGGCAACATTGATGCAGCCCGTCTTTCCGGGGTGAACGTGGAGCGAACCAAGCTGGCGGTGTTTGCTATCAACGGGGTAATGGTCGCTATCGCAGGCTTAATTCTCAGTTCACGCCTGGGGGCTGGCTCACCTTCCGCAGGCAATATTGCGGAACTGGATGCCATAGCCGCCTGCGTCATTGGCGGGACAAGTCTTGCCGGGGGCATTGGCAGCGTTGCCGGAGCGGTAATGGGCGCCTTTATTATGGCCTCGCTGGATAACGGCATGAGCATGCTGGATGTCCCGACCTTCTGGCAATATATCGTTAAAGGGGCAATCCTGCTGCTGGCGGTCTGGATGGACTCTGCCACCAAACGTCGTGTCTGAATACGCAGAATATCTGTCGTCATAACGGCAAGGAGAAAAGCAAAAGGTTCTGTTGCACCTCACAAAACTGACGGCCTTTTTCCTGCCCTTTTGATCTCTGTGCTATCCAGTAGCAGCGTGATTACAGGGGATTCGCAATGCTCAGAAAACGTTTCCGCATTACCTTGTTGTTTAATGCCAATAAAGTGTATGACCGCCAGGTGGTGGAAGGGGTAGGCGAATATCTTCAGGCCTCGCAGTGTGACTGGGACATATTTATTGAAGAAGACTTTCGCTGCCGCATCGATAATATCCGCGATTCGCTGGGCGACGGCGTCATCGCTGATTTTGATGACCGTGATATTGAAAAATCGCTCCACAACGTCAACGTGCCCATTGTCGGCGTAGGCGGCTCCTACCTACAGCCAGAGCATTATCCGCCCGTACATTATATCGCGACGGATAATCATGCGCTGGTAGAGGCCGCGTTTATGCACCTGAAAGAAAAAGGGCTGCATCGCTTCGCTTTTTACGGGCTGCCGCCGGAAGGGGGAAAGCGCTGGGCGCAGGAGCGTGAACAGGCGTTTCGTAATCTGGTGGCGGCGGAACAGTATCAGGGTGTGGTTTATCAGGGGATGGAAACCGCACCGGAAAACTGGCAATACGCCCAAAATCGCCTGGCTGACTGGGTACAGACGTTGCCGCAACAAACCGGCATTATTGCGGTGACGGATGCCCGCGCGCGCCACTTACTTCAGGTGTGCGAACATCTGGATATTGCCGTGCCGGAAAAGCTCTGCGTTATAGGGATTGATAATGAAGAGTTAACCCGCTATCTCTCACGCGTAGCGCTCTCTTCTGTGGTGCAGGGGACGCGCCAGATGGGCTACCGCGCGGCAAAATTACTGCATCAGTTGCTGAATGAGCGTGAACTGCCGCTGCAACGGATCCTGGTGCCGCCGGTAAAAGTGGTGGAGCGGCGTTCTACCGATTTCCGTTCCCTGCGCGATCCGGCGGTAATACAGGCGATGCACTATATCCGGCATCATGCCTGTAAAGGGATTAAGGTGGAGCAGGTTCTGGAGGCGATTGGCCTTTCTCGCTCTAATCTGGAGAAGCGTTTTAAAGATGAAACCGGCCAGACCATTCACGGCGTTATTCACAGTGAAAAACTGGATCGGGCACGAAATTTATTGATCTTCAGCTCCCTTTCTATCAATGAGATTTCGCAGATGTGCGGCTATCCCTCTTTGCAGTACTTCTATTCTGTGTTTCGTAAAGATTACGATATGACGCCTAAAGAGCATCGGGCAAAATATGGCGAGAAACACTATTAAGAGAAAGTAGCCCCGCTATAAACAGCTCTCCCTTAAGCCAGCGCCTGCTATTCACACGCCCTTTTCCGTGGTTTGCATAACCAATTCCACTCGCTTATAGCGTTTTAAACTTCCAAATCACCAAACGGTATATAAAGCCGTTACTGGTTTTCATCGGGTTATAGATAAACTGAGTGCTCTTCAGGGCGCAAGCCGGAACGCTTTCAGGGTGCAACATGACGTTACCGACAGTGAAAAAAATCTTCAGCAGTGCCGCGTTTTCGCTGCTGCTGGCCGGGTCAGCTCAGGCTACAGAACTGCTGAACAGCTCTTATGACGTCTCTCGCGAGCTGTTTGTCGCCCTGAATGCCCCTTTTGAGAAGCAGTGGGCGGAGCAGAATAATGGCGACAAGCTGACCATCAAACAGTCCCATGCTGGTTCCTCTAAACAGGCGCTGGCGATTTTACAGGGTCTGAAAGCGGACGTGGTGACCTATAACCAGGTGACTGACGTAGAGATCCTGCACGCTCGCGGCAACCTTATCCCGGCGGACTGGCAGAAACGACTGCCGAATAACAGCTCCCCATTTTATTCGACCATGGCTTTTATGGTGCGTAAGGGCAACCCAAAGAACATCCACGACTGGAGCGATCTGGTGAAAAGTGATGTGAAGCTGGTGTTCCCGAACCCTAAAACCTCCGGCAATGGTCGCTATACCTATCTTGCCGCCTGGGGAGCCGCCGATAAAGCGGATGGCAAAAACCAGGCGAAGACCAAAGAGTTTATGACCCGCTTTCTGAAAAACGTCGAAGTGTTTGATACCGGCGGTCGCGGGGCCACCACCACGTTCGTGGAGCGGGGGCAGGGCGACGTGCTGATCAGTTTTGAGTCAGAAGTGAATAACATCCGCAATCAGTACGCCAAAGAGGGCTATGAAGTGGTCGTCCCCAAAACCAATATTCTGGCGGAGTTCCCGGTGGCCTGGGTGGATAAAAACATCAAGGCTAACGACACCGAAAAAGCGGCCAAAGCTTACCTGAATTATCTCTATACGCCTCAGGCGCAAAAAATTATTACGCAGTACTACTACCGCGTGAACAACCCTGAGCTGATGGCGCAGCAGAAAGAGCGCTTCCCGCCGGTGGATCTCTTCCGCGTTGAAGAGGCGTTTGGCGGCTGGGAGCAGGTAATGAAAACGCAGTTTGCCAGCGGTGGTGAGCTGGATAAATTGTTAGCCGCGGGACATCAGTAATGTTTGCCACCAGAAGTAAGCGTGTACTTCCAGGGTTTGGTATCAGCCTGGGCAGCAGTCTGTTTTTCACCTGCCTGATCCTGCTGCTGCCGATCAGCGCGCTGCTGATGCAGCTTTCGCAGATGACGCTCTCCCAGTACTGGGAAGTAATTACCAACCCGCAGGTAATGGCGGCCTATAAGGTGACGCTGCTCTCTGCCGGTGTCGCCTCCCTGTTTAACGCCTTTTTCGGCATGCTGATGGCGTGGATCCTGACCCGTTACCGTTTTCCGGGGCGCACGCTGCTGGATGGCCTGATGGATCTGCCTTTTGCCTTACCCACAGCCGTGGCGGGCCTGACGCTGGCCGGGCTGTTTTCTGTTAACGGCTGGTACGGTCAGTGGCTGGCGCAGTTTGATATCAAGGTCTCTTATACCTGGCTGGGCATTGCGGTAGCGATGGCGTTTACCAGCATTCCGTTTGTGGTGCGTACCGTACAGCCAGTGCTTGAAGAGCTGGGGCCAGAATATGAAGAAGCGGCAGAAACGCTGGGCGCCACGCCGTGGCAGAGCTTCCGCCGTGTTGTTCTGCCCGAGGTTGCACCAGCCTTGCTGGCGGGCACGGCGCTCTCTTTTACCCGTAGCCTGGGCGAGTTTGGCGCGGTGATCTTTATCGCTGGCAACATTGCATGGAAAACTGAAGTGACCTCGCTGATGATTTTTGTCCGACTACAGGAGTTCGATTATCCGGCAGCAAGCGCGATTGCTTCAGTGATCCTGGCCGCCTCGCTGCTGCTGCTGTTTGCGATTAACACCTTACAGAGCCGCTTTGGCCGTCGTATTGGAGGTCATTAATGGCTGACGTAACAGACTTAAAGGGCGTGAGCCGCAGCCGCCCCAACTGGGGCAAATGGGTTCTGATTGCGCTGGGCATGGTGATCTCGCTGGGACTGCTGGTGGTGCCGATGGCCGCCATCTTCGCCGGCGCCTTATCGGAAGGCATCGGCGCGGTGTTCAGCAACCTGCAAAATGGCGACATGCTGCACTCTATCTGGCTCACCATCCTGATGGCGCTGATAACCGTGCCGGTTAACCTGGTGTTCGGCACGCTGCTTGCCTGGCTGGTGACACGCTTTGATTTCCCAGGTCGTCAGCTGCTGCTGACGCTGTTCGATATTCCTTTTGCCGTGTCGCCGGTGGTGGCGGGGCTGATGTATCTGCTGTTCTGGGGCGTGAATGGTCCCGCTGGCGGCTGGCTGGATGCACATAACGTTGCACTGATGTTCTCCTGGCCGGGCATGGCGCTGGTCACCATCTTTGTGACCTGTCCCTTTGTGGTGCGTGAGCTGGTGCCGGTGATGCTCAGCCAGGGAAGCAACGAAGATGAAGCGGCAGTGCTGTTAGGGGCGTCGGGCTGGAAAATGTTCTGGCGAGTGACCCTGCCGAACATTCGCTGGGCGCTGCTTTATGGCCTGGTTTTAACCAATGCCCGTGCTATCGGCGAGTTTGGTGCGGTCTCGGTAGTCTCGGGATCGATTCGCGGCGAGACCTACACGCTGCCATTACAAGTTGAATTACTGCATCAGGATTACAACACCGTGGGCGCCTTTACGGCGGCGGGCCTGTTGACCCTGATAGCTATTATTACGCTGTTTCTGAAAAGCGGGCTGCAATGGCGGTTAGAGCAACAGCAGAAGCGCCTGCAACAGGAGGGAAACCATGAGCATTGATATCAGCAAAATTAACAAATCTTTCGGCCGTACCAAGGTCCTGAACGATATTTCACTGGATATCCCCTCTGGTCAGATGGTGGCGCTGCTTGGGCCTTCCGGCTCCGGGAAAACCACCTTACTGCGCATCATCGCCGGACTGGAAAGCCAGAGCAGCGGTCGCCTGAGCTTCCAGGGTAAAGACGTCACGCAGCTGCACGCCCGTGAGCGTCATGTCGGGTTTGTGTTCCAGCATTATGCGCTGTTCCGCCACATGACGGTGTTTGACAACATTGCTTTTGGGTTGACCGTGCTGCCACGCCGTGAACGTCCTTCCGCAACGGCTATCAAACAAAAAGTCACTAAGCTGCTGGAAATGGTGCAGCTCAGCCACCTGGCGGCGCGTTTCCCCGCCCAGCTCTCCGGCGGCCAGAAACAGCGTGTAGCCCTGGCCCGTGCGCTGGCGGTTGAACCGGAAATCCTGCTGCTTGATGAACCCTTTGGCGCGCTGGATGCGCAGGTGCGTAAAGAGCTTCGTCGCTGGCTGCGTCAGCTGCATGAAGAGCTGAAATTCACCAGCGTCTTTGTGACGCACGACCAGGAAGAGGCGATGGAAGTGGCCGATCGTGTGGTGGTGATGAGCCAGGGCAACATCGAACAGGTTGGCGCGCCGGATGAAGTGTGGCGCGATCCCGCAACCCGCTTTGTGCTGGAGTTCCTGGGCGAAGTGAACCGTTTTGATGCTGAAGTGCACGGCTCGCAGTTCCACGTAGGGGCGCACCACTGGCCGCTGGGTTATGCACCTGCCCATCAGGGCGCGGTGGAGCTGTTCCTGCGCCCGTGGGAAGTTGACGTCAGCCGCCAGAGCAGCCTTGAAACGCCGCTGCCGGTGCAGGTACTGGAAGTCAGCCCTCGCGGCCACTACTGGCAGGTTACCGCGATACCGGCTGGCTGGGGCGAAGAGCCGATAACGCTGATAGTGGAAGGGATACAAACCGCGCCAGTGCGGGGCGAGCAGCTGTTTGTTGGCCTCCAGCAGGCGCGTCTCTATAAAGGCGAAACACCGCTGCGACAGGTTGCCTTTGCGCAAAGCGCCTGATATTTTCATTAACAACAGGGTCAGGCCAGCCTGGCCCTTTTTTATTGCCAGCTTTTCTGGCCTATCCCTGGGACCGCACAGTGACAACCTTAGAAAATACCATCGGCAACACGCCGCTGATTGGGCTTCAGCGCATGGGGCCTGACAACGGCAGTGAAATCTGGCTTAAGCTGGAAGGCAACAATCCAGCCGGTTCGGTAAAAGATCGCGCCGCTTATTCGATGATCCATCAGGCAGAGCTGCGGGGTGAAATTAAGCCCGGCGACCAGCTAATCGAAGCGACCAGCGGCAATACCGGCATTGCGCTGGCGATGATCGCCGCCATGAAAGGCTACGCCCTGAAGCTGCTGATGCCGGAAAATATGAGCGTTGAACGCCAGGCTGCGATGCGGGCTTATGGTGCGGAGCTGGTGTTAATCAGCCGTGAGCTGGGCATGGAAGGGGCACGCGACCAGGCGCTGGAGATGCAGGCCAGGGGCGAGGGTAAAGTGCTCGATCAGTTTAATAATCCCGACAATCCGCTTGCCCACTACGCCACTACCGGGCCGGAAATCTGGCAGCAGTCCGCTGGGCGACTTACCCATTTCGTCTCCAGCATGGGGACAACCGGCACCATTACTGGCGTAGGGCGCTACCTGAAAGAACAAAGTGACCGCGTACAGATTGTAGGATTGCAGCCGGAAGAGGGCAGCAGTATTCCGGGTATCCGGCGCTGGCCTTCCGCCTATCTGCCGGGTATCTATCAGCCCGATCTGGTAGACCGCGTGATAGATATGTCCCAGCAGGAAGCAGAACAGACCATGCGGTTACTGGCGCGTCAGGAAGGCGTTTTCTGCGGCGTAAGTTCCGGCGGTGCGGTTGCCGGAGCGCTGCGAATTGCACAAGAGCAGCCGGGGAGTATCGTGGTGGCAATTATCTGCGATCGCGGCGATCGCTATCTCTCCACTGGCGTCTATTAACCTTCCCAGCCTCTCTTTTCCCGCAGGTTGCCGTTGTGCGGCCTGCGCTTTCAACAGCTTATCTTTCACCTCCTCGCTGCCGCCCCTCTTTCCTGCTGATACACTGTAAGGATTGGGTAAAACCTGCTGCTATTGTTTCAGCAACAGGTGAAAATAGCGGTTGGATCACTGAGAGAGACTGCATGAAAATTTTACTGGTCGACGACGATCTCGAACTGGGCACCATGCTCAGTCAGTACCTGATTGCTGAAGGATTTGATGCTTCGCTGGTATTAACCGGTAAAGCGGGTGTGCAAGGGGCGTTGTCAGGAGAGTATAACGCGATGATCCTGGATATTATGCTGCCCGATATGAGCGGTATCGACGTGCTGCGTCAGGTTCGCCAGAACTGCCGCCTGCCGGTGATTATGCTGACCGCTAAAGGGGACAACATCGACCGGGTCATCGGGCTGGAGATGGGCGCCGACGATTATGTGCCCAAACCCTGTTATCCGCGGGAGCTGGTGGCCAGGCTGCGTGCCGTACTGCGTCGTGTGGAAGAGCAGCCGATGATGGTAGAAAGTAAAGAGCTGGCCAGCTGGGGCGACCTGACGCTGAACCCGGCCACGCGCATCAGCGAGTGGAAAAAACAGCCCTTTGATCTGACGGCTTCAGAATTCAACCTGCTGGATCTGCTGCTGCGTTCTCCCGATCGGGTGGTGTCGAAAGATGAACTGTCTGAGAAAGGATTGGGGCGTCCTCGTGAAGCTTATGACCGCAGCGTGGATGTGCATATCAGCAATATTCGCCAGAAACTGGCGGCTCTGACCCATGACACCATCAATATCGAAACGGTGCGCAGCATCGGCTACCGTATCCGATGAGAGCCGGTTTTAGCGGGCTGTTATTCTGGAAAATCCTGCTGGGGTTCTGGCTGACATTTCTGATCATGAGCCAGCTACTGTGGCTGGGCTTCACGCTTTACGGTAAGCACCACGAACCGCCGGAAAACCTGGCGGCACGGCGCATCGTTAATCTGCAAATGACCTCTGCGGTTTCCGTATTGCAACGTGGCGGCATGGATGCGCTGAACGACATGATGGCCGACTGGTCAGATAACGACCGGCGTTTTTTCTCTGTTCAGCTGATGCCAAAGCCGCCGCAGGAGATGCCACGAGAAGATCTGAGCCGTAATTTACGGCCGGGAGATTTCCCCAAAGAGGTGATCGAGTGGGTGACGGGGGCTGACGGGCAGCAATACCAGCTCAGGTATGATGTGCAGGGACTGCGTGCAGACAGCATGATGGGCGGGCATCGCCATAATTTCCTTAACGTCCCGGAGCCGATGCTGTTTATTGCTGGCGGCGGCGGTCTGCTGTTCAGCCTGCTGCTGGCGTGGAACCTGACGCGGCCAATGCGCCAGCTTCGTGAAGGGTTTGCCCGCGTCTCTAAAGGCGACCTTTCCGTACGGCTGTTTCCCACCATGCGCAAACGCCATGATGAACTGTCGGTAGTGGCGCAGGATTTCGATGCGATGGTTGAGCGGCTCTCGGTGCTGGTCCAGGCCCGCGAGGCGCTGCTGCATGACGTCTCGCATGAGTTACGCTCTCCGCTGGCGCGTTTGCAGCTGGCTACGGGTCTGGCAAGACAGACGCCGGAATCGGTGGGCCAGTCGCTGGATCGGATTGATGAAGAGGCCAGACGGCTGGATAAAATGATTGGCGAACTGCTGACGCTCTCCCGCGCGGAGCATGAGTCGCTGCCCGATGAGCAATATTTCGACCTGCTTGGCCTGCTTGAGGCCGTCACCAATGATGCCCGTTATGAAGCGCAGGTGCCCGGCGTGGAGATCCAGCTCTACGCCGACGAGGCGGGAGAGTATACGGTAAAAGGCGATGCCAAGCTGATCAGGTCTGCGGTTGAGAACGTAGTGCGCAATGCGTTGCGCTTCTCGCTTCAGGGGCAGCAGGTCAGGATTTTTCTCAAGCAGGAGCAGGGCTGGCTGACTATCACCGTTATTGACCAGGGGCCTGGGGTGGATGCGGATAAGCTCTCCAGCATTTTCGACCCTTTCGTGCGGGTGAATTCCCCGCTTTCTGGTAAAGGCTATGGTCTGGGGCTTTCTATCGTGCGTAAAGTTCTGTTGGCGCATCAGGGCGACGTCAGTGCGGTTAACGGCAAGCATGGCGGGCTGGAACTGACGCTCCGGCTGCCGCACTGGGTAGTTTAATAAGTGATGCAGAGTGCTATTATTGATGGCTAAAATCGTCAGCAGTCACGTGCATGAGGTAAGGGTGAGTAAATCAGTAACCACTAAGCAACAGGAAGTGCAGCGCATTGTTGAAGCGTTGTCCCTTGCCATCGCCCAGCATCGTTTAAAACCGGGAACGCGGTTGGTTGAGGCGCAGATTGTTGAGGTACTGGAGGCGAACCGGAATCACGTTCAGTCTGCTTTGCAGCGGATGGCGTTACAGCATATCGTCACCATTGAACCAAACCGTGGCGCGATGGTAGCCAAGCCGGAAGCCCGTGAGGCGCGAGAGATTTTCACCGCCCGTCGGGCCATTGAGAGCGCGATTATTGCCTGTATCACTCCGGAGCTGATGGCGGTTCATCTCAGCGAGCTTGAAGCGCAGCAGAGAACGGAAAAAGAGGCCATTGCCCACCAGGATCGCCGCGATATCGTTCGTGAATTCAGCCGGTTCCACCTGTTGCTTGCTGATATCAGCGGGAATAAAGTGCTGAGTGAAATTCTGGCTAACCTGATGGTTCGCAGTTCGCTGATTGTTGCCCTTTATCAGCGTAATGATGTGCCTTCGTGTCAGTGTGACGAGCATGGTGCCATCGTTGAGGCGCTGAAAGAGGGGGATTTAATCCGGGCGCAGAGCGTGATGAATGACCATCTGAACGAGCTGGAACAGCAGCTTGATCTGCATGACTTTTCACCGGATCCCTTAAGCCTGCGTCAGGCTCTTTCTCTCTCCTCCTGAGCTGGCTTTCGGGCTGGTTTGTGTCTGAGGTTAAGCCGAAAAAAAAGCCCGCTGATTGCTCAGCGGGCTTTTTTATACGCAACAGGCCGTTACTTTTTGATGCGGATCACAGGCGTTTCGCCCACAACCACAGAACCTGTCAGTTTAACCAACTCTTTGATCTCATCCATGTTAGAGATGACAACCGGCGTCAGCGTAGATTTCGCTTTTTCTTCCAGAAGTGGCAGGTCGAATTCAATAACCACATCGCCTTTTTTCACTTTCTGGCCTTCTTCCGCGATGCGCTTAAAGCCTTCACCCTTCAGTTCAACCGTATCAATTCCGAAGTGGACAAACAGCTCGATGCCGTTGTCGGATTCAATGGAAAATGCATGATTGGTTTCGAAAATTTTCCCGATGGTGCCATCAACCGGCGCTACCATTTTATTGCCAGTAGGTTTGATAGCGATACCGTCGCCAACAATTTTCTCTGCAAACACCACGTCCGGTACGTCTTCGATATTGACGATTTCACCAGACAGCGGTGCTACGATCTCGATGGCTCCAGATGCGGTATCTGACTTATCGCCAAAAAGTTTTGAAAACAAACCCATGATCTTCTCCTAAGCAGTATTATTGGGCCAGCGTTCCAGGTTTCAGCAAAGTGTTTTTTCTTCAATGAATTTGTTAACCAGATTCATCAACTCATCCGCGGTGGGTTGAGCCATAGCCTGCTCTGCTAATGCCTTCGCATCTTCAAAATTCGTATTACGAATAATTTTCTTGATGCGCGGGATAGAAATGGCACTCATGCTGAATTCATCCAGCCCCATTCCCAATAACAACAGTGTAGCACGTTCATCGCCAGCCAGCTCACCACACATCCCTGTCCATTTGCCTTCAGCATGAGACGCATCAATAACTTGCTTGATAAGTGTCAGCACGGAAGGGGTCATCGGGTTGTAGAGATGAGAAATCAAATCGTTGCCGCGATCTACCGCCAGCGTGTACTGGGTCAGGTCGTTGGTACCGATACTAAAGAAATCGACCTCTTTAGCCAGATGATGGGCGATGGCCGCGGAAGCAGGCGTTTCCACCATAATCCCGGTCTCAATCGTTTCATCAAAGGCTTTGCCCTCTTCACGCAGCTGCGCTTTCAGCTTCTCCAGCTCAGCTTTTAAGGTACGCACTTCCTCAACGGAGATAATCATCGGGAACATGATGCGCAGCTTGCCGAAGGCAGAAGCACGCAGGATAGCGCGCAGCTGGGCATGCAGGATTTCCGGACGATCCATCGCGATGCGGATCGCGCGCCAGCCAAGGAACGGGTTATCTTCTTTTGGCAGGTTCATATAGGGCAGGTCTTTATCGCCGCCAATGTCCATGGTACGCACGATAACGGCCTGAGAGCCCATCGCTTCCGCCACCGCTTTATAAGCCTGGAACTGCTCTTCTTCCGTTGGCAGCGACTCGCGGTCCATAAACAGGAACTCGGTACGGTACAGGCCCACGCCTTCAGCACCGTTACGCTCTGCACCGGCAACATCACGCACGGTACCAATGTTGGCGCAAACCTCAACCTGATGGCCGTCCAGCGTGATGGCTGGCAGATCTTTCAGCTTCGCGAGATCGTTTTTCTCGGTCACATACTGATTATGAATAGCCTTAAGCTCTTCAATCTGCTCTGGAGTCGGGTTCACATAAACCTGGTTGTTAACGCCGTCCAGAATCAGGTAATCGTCGTTTTTCACCTGGCTGGTCACGCTGCCGGTGCCAACGATGGCGGGCAGCTCCAGCGAGCGTGCCATGATTGAGGTGTGCGAGGTGCGGCCACCCAAATCAGTAATAAAGCCCAGCACCTTGTTGAGGTTCAGCTGCGCGGTCTCTGAAGGGGTTAAATCCTTCGCCACCAGCACCACTTCGTCAGCGATAGCGCTGAGATCAACAATATGCAGGCCAAGAATATTTTGCAGCAGACGCTTACCGATATCACGTACGTCGGCGGCGCGCTCTTTCAGGTATTCATCATCCAGCTCTTCAAGAGCTTTAGCCTGACCTTCAATCACCGAGAAGGCTGCCGCATCGGCAGAAGCCAGCTCGTCTTTAATCAGGGCTATGATTTCCTGTTCCAGCTCTTCATCTTCCAGCAACATAATGTGGCCTTCGAAGATCGCTTCTTTCTCTTCACCGAATGTTTCACCGGCTTTGATTTTGATCGCTTCAAGCTGCGATGCAGCTTTGGTGCGGCCATCAAGAAAACGCTGAACTTCCTGCTCAACCTGGTCGGCAGCAATTTTTTTCCGGTTGATGACTATTTCATCTTCTTTCAGCAAAAGCGCTTTGCCAAAAGCGATACCCGGTGATGCTAAAATACCTGAAATCATAACCCTACCTTTTTAATGACTAGTAATCACCTGAGGCGATCAACCCAGAAACTGTTGGCTAATCCACTCAGCGAGCCAGCGTGATCAGCTGCCAGCGTCTCGCGCTGGCTGCCCCCACTCTGTACTGGAAGGTACTCTACGAAAGCAACAACGCGGACGTGCTGTCCGCGATCAATATGTCTGCATTCAGTTGGCTGGCTCAGCCTGAGAAGAGGAGCTTATTCCAGCTCTGCCATCAGCTTAACCAGATGTTCTACCGCTTTCTGCTCATCTTCACCTTCAGCAGAGAGAGTCACAACGGTTCCCTGAGTCAGCCCCAGGGTTTGCAGTTTGAACAGGCTCTTGGCGCTGGCTGATTTGCCGTTAGAAGTCACGGTGATATCTGATGCAAAAGCTTTCGCTTCTTTCACGAACTGTGCAGCAGGGCGAGTATGGAGGCCATTAGGTGCGGTGATAGTAACTTCTTGCTGGAACATTCTTTTTCCCCAACTTAATTTGGTTAGATGTTATCGACCTAAAGTCTAGCCTGGTGACAGGACTTTAGCCTGGATGAGTCGCGCTGGCCTGCGTACGAAGACGCGCCAAAAAATGCGCTGTTTAAAGGCAGGAAGGAGGCCGCGCCACTTTCTCGCTTTCGTCTCGCTTTCCTTTTCCCATTATGCCGCGAATTAGGCTGCCGCGCCAAATGAGTAAATCGATTCAGCTTGATCCATCGCACAGTACGATTAATTTTGCGGATCGAAATAATGGTGGCTTTGATACCAGACACCCAAGGGTAAAAGCAATCTGTAGCGTGGTAAAACTTTGACCTGCTCCACAAAAAAGCACCCGTTTGGGTGCTTTTTTAGACAAATCCGGGTCGGTAAGCTTACTGCTGTAACTCTTTTTCCGTAAAGAGATCGGCAAACAGAGCGGTACTCAGATAACGCTCGCCGGAAGAGGGCAAAATCACCACAATCGTTTTGTTGGCGAACTCTTCTTCTTCCTGGAGCTTCAGCGCGGCGGCAACGGCAGCACCGGAGGAGATCCCTGCAAGGATACCTTCCTCTTCCATCAGGCGACGGGCGGTAGAGATAGATTCTTCATTGGTAATAGCCACTACGCGATCGATCAGGTTCAGTTCAAGGTTGCCCGGAATGAAACCTGCGCCGATGCCCTGAATTTTATGCGGGCCGGGTTTGAGCTCTTCACCAGCCAGCGCCTGGGCGATAACCGGCGAGTCGGTAGGTTCTACCGCAACGGAAATCAGATCCTTTTTGCCTTTAGTATTTTTCAGATAACGGCTAACCCCGGTCAGGGTTCCACCTGTTCCAACGCCAGAGATAAAGACATCCAGGTTGCCATCGGTATCTTCCCAGATTTCCGGGCCGGTGGTTTTCTCATGGATTTCCGGGTTTGCCGGGTTGCTGAACTGCTGAAGCAGAACAAATTTGTCCGGATTTCCCGCCACAATCTCTTCCGCTTTGGCAATTGCGCCTTTCATCCCTTTAGCGCCTTCCGTCAGGATCAGGTTAGCACCCAGCGCTTTCAGCAGCTTGCGGCGCTCCACGCTCATGGTCTCTGGCATGGTCAGGGTCAGTTTGTAACCCCGTGCCGCAGCCACATAGGCCAGGGCAATGCCGGTATTACCGCTGGTAGGTTCCACCAGCTCAACGCCAGGCTTTAATATGCCGCGCTTCTCAGCATCCCAAATCATATTGGCACCGATACGGCATTTCACGCTGAAGCTCGGGTTACGGGATTCCACTTTGGCCAGAATGCGTCCGTTACCGATGCGGTTCAGTCGAACCAGCGGCGTATGGCCGATTGTTAACGAGTTGTCTTCATAGATCTTACTCATAGCCCGTCCTTAACTGTGTGAAATTTGGGAAACGCTATGAGCATACCCGCTTCAGTTTTTCAAGGAAGTGATGAAATCGTATATATATATGTTAAGCAGCAATAAGGGCAAATGAAAAGGCATAAGGCCTTAGTTCACCCGTCCCAGCGTTGCGCGATAACGGTCAACCCACATTGCTGTCGCGCCGCAAACGGCTACCGGCATAATCGCCAGATTCAGAACAGGTATCATGGTAAACAGGCTGACCAGCGCCCCAAACTGCATATTGTCAGTTTTGTTGCGACGCAGGGCGGCACGCATCTGCTGGAAGCTGACTTTATGGTTATCGAACGGATAATCGCAGTATTGAATGGAGAGCATCCAGGCGCTGAACAGGAACCAGAGTACAGGGGCGACCGTCTGGCCAAACCCGGGCACAAAGTAGAGTATCAGTAAGATCAGGGCGCGGGGCAGGTAGTAAGCGAGCTTTTGCCACTCACGCTTCATGATGCGGGGCAGGTCTCTGACCAGAGCAGACCAGCCGCTGTCCGGCAGCGGTTTTCCCGTTAAACGGGCTTCAAGTTGTTCCGCCAGCAGGCCACAAAACGGGGCGGCAATCCAGTTAGCCAGGGTAGAGAAGAAGTAGCTGAAGACCAGTACGATGGAAATCACCGTCAGTGGCCAGAGCAAATAGCTTAACCATTGCAGCCAGTCGGGGACTTTCGCCATCAGCGTCGGGAGCCACTGCCCCAGTTGCCAGAAAAGCCAGATAAAGGCTCCCCCCATCAGCAGAAAATTAACCAGCAGCGGCACGATAACAAAACGGCGGATACCTGGCAGCCGGATCAGTTTCCAGCCTTGAGCAAAATAGTGTATGCCGTTGCCGGATTTGGGGTTGAAATTAGAGGTCATGGCCTGATTTTCTCCTTACAGACGCTTCGGCAGCGCAGTGATTTACGCGTACCAGTGTGCTTTTGAACGAAAAAACAGCAAAAAACCGTGTTGATACACGCTTATTTGTCAGAAAATACTGCACGGACTTGCACTTGTTATCCAGGGCAAATACAGTTAGAGGATAAAGTTTGCCGCGGTGGCAAGGTATTGGAACAACAGAGAATACAATGATGCAGGATTTGCGTCTGATATTAATCGTTGTTGGCGCGATCGCCATAATAGCGCTTTTACTTCACGGCTTGTGGACCAGCCGTAAAGAGCGCTCATCCGTTTTTCGCGATCGCCCTCACAAGCGTTTAAAACAGGATAGAGAAGAGGCATTTGACGACGCCGATGATGGCGTAGGTGAAGTGCGTGTGAAACATTCGCGTGCAGAAGAGCCGGTTTCTCCGCCTGCTTTTGGGGCTGATGAAGCGCCGCCGCGCCCAACCAAACCTCGTGCTCAGCCTGAGCCGGTGCGTCATCAGCATCCCGTTGATGAACAGCCTGAGCTTGATCCGCTGTTTGGCGGGGAGCTGCCGCATGCGCCTGAACCGGAATATGATTTCGATGAGGAGCCGGAACCGGTTCGTCAGCCGCAGCCAGAAGCACCGCGTCAGCCTGTAGAGAATATGGCTGGCGTGAAGCCAGAGGTTGCTCCAGCACCTGAATTTAAGCCAGAGCCTGCGCCTGAAGCGGCGCAGCCTGTAGCGCCCAAGCCTGAACGGGCGAAAGAAACGGTGCTGGTTCTGCACGTGGGGGCACATGCAGGTGGCGTATTGAATGGTGAAGCACTGTTGCAGGGCGTGCTTCAGGCAGGTTTTCAGTTTGGTGAGATGAATATTTTCCACCGCCACCTCAGCCCTGCCGGCAGCGGCCCGGTGCTGTTCAGCCTGGCAAATATGGTCAAGCCTGGCTCATTCAACCCGGACGAGATGTCTGACTTCTCCACGCCTGGCGTCTCTATCTTTATGATGGTGCCTTCTTATGGCGATGCGAATCAGAACTTCAAGCTGATGCTGCAATCTGCCCAGCGTATCGCGGATGATGTCGGCGGCGTGGTACTGGATGATGAGCGTCGGATGATGACGCCGCAGAAGCTGGAAACCTATAAAAACCGTATTCGTGACGTCATTGAGGCCAACGCCTGACGCGTTGAGCCTTAAGGTAAGCTTCCCCCTTTCAATACCCCCGCCAGTCGGGGGTTTTTTATCTCTATGGTGCCGCTATGGAATCCTTACAAGACAAAATTACTGCGCTGCAAACCACGCTTCGTCATCATGAGTATCAGTACCATGTCATGGACAGCCCTGAGGTGCCGGACGCTGAATATGACCGGCTGATGCGTGAACTGCGCGACCTGGAAGCGGCCCACCCAGAGTTGATTACGCCGGACTCGCCTACCCAGCGGGTGGGGGCCGCGCCGCTCGGTGCGTTTGAGCAGGTACGGCATGAGATGCCAATGCTGTCGCTGGATAACGCTTTTGATGAAGAGAGTTACCTTGCCTTCTACAAGCGTGTGCAGGACCGCCTGAAAAACAGCGACGACATTACCTTCTGCTGTGAACTGAAGTTGGATGGTCTGGCCGTCAGCCTGCTGTATGAAAACGGCTTTCTGGTCAGGGCGGCGACGCGGGGTGATGGCACCACCGGAGAGAACATCACGGTTAACGTGCGCACCATCCGCGCCATTCCTCTTCGCCTGCATGGCGAGAATATTCCTGCTCGCGTGGAAGTGCGTGGTGAAGTCTTTATGCCGCAGGCTGGTTTTGAAGCATTAAATGAGGAAGCACGCCGCACTGGCAGCAAGGTTTTTGCTAATCCCCGCAATGCGGCCGCAGGTTCACTTCGCCAGCTCGATCCGCGCATCACCGCTAAACGTCCGCTGACCTTTTTCTGCTATGGCCTGGGTCTGCTTGAAGGCGGCGAAATGCCACGCAGCCACATGGCGCGTTTGCAGCAGTTCAAGGCGTGGGGACTGCCGGTAAGCGACCGTATTCGCCTCTGTCACAGCAGTGATGAGGTGCTGGCTTTCTACCGTCAGGTTGAGCAGGAGCGTGCCACGCTGGGCTTTGATATTGATGGCGTGGTGATCAAAGTCGACTCGCAGGATCTCCAGGAGCAGCTCGGCTATGTGGCGCGAGCGCCGCGCTGGGCGATTGCCTTCAAGTTCCCGGCGCAGGAACAGATGACCACAGTACGTGATGTCGAGTTTCAGGTGGGGCGCACCGGCGCTATCACGCCTGTAGCGAGGCTGGAGCCGGTTCAGGTGGCGGGTGTGATGGTGAGTAATGCCACATTGCACAACGCCGATGAGATCGATCGTCTTGGGCTGCGCATTGGCGACAGAGTCGTTATCCGTCGTGCTGGCGACGTTATCCCTCAGGTGGTGGGTGTGGTGGCTTCTGAACGCCCGCAGGATGCCAGGGAAGTGGTTTTCCCGACGCACTGCCCGGTCTGTGGTTCCGACGTTGAACGCGTGGAAGGGGAAGTGGTGGCTCGCTGTACGGGCGGCTTGATCTGCGGCGCGCAGCGAAAAGGGGCGCTTAAACATTTTGTCTCCCGAAGGGCGATGGATGTGGATGGTCTGGGCGATAAAATCATCGACCAGCTGGTGGAGAAAGAGTACGTCAAAACTCCGGCAGACCTGTTCACGTTGACGGCGGGCAAGCTTACCGGGCTGGATCGCATGGGGCCGAAATCGGCGCAGAATGTGGTCAACGCGCTGACCAAAGCCAAAGAGACCACGCTGGCCCGTTTCCTCTACTCACTGGGTATCACGGAAGTAGGTGAAGCGACCGCCGCGAACCTGGCCGCGCATTTTGGCTCGCTGGAAAAAATCATTGCCGCCGATCTTGATGCGCTCATTGCCGTTCAGGATGTGGGTAAGGTGGTAGCCAGCCATGTCCGAAACTTTATGGATGAAGAGAGCAACCGCGAGGTTATCCGTCAGCTGGTGGAAGAGGCGGGCATTAGCTGGCCTGCGGTGGAAGTGGTGAATGCGGAAGAGATCGACAGTCCGTTTGCCGGTAAAACGGTGGTACTTACCGGTTCGCTGAATATTCTCTCGCGCGATGAAGCCAAAGATCGCCTGACGGCGCTGGGTGCTAAAGTCAGCGGCAGCGTATCGAAGAAGACCGACCTGGTGATAGCGGGCGAGGCGGCGGGTTCCAAGCTGGCTAAGGCGCAGGAGCTGGGCATTGAAGTCATTGATGAGGCGGAGATGATCCGTTTGCTGGGCGAGTAAAGTGGAGAAAGAGGATCTGCTGGAAATTGCCAACACCCTGATGCCGTTTGGTAAATACAAGGGCAGGGCGCTTATCGATCTGCCGGAAGAGTATCTGCTCTGGTTCGCCCGCAAGGGTGAATTCCCGGCGGGTCATCTGGGGGAGCTGTTACAGCTTACTCTGGCGATAAAGGTCGAAGGGCTGGAAGGCCTTGTTAAGCCGTTAAAGCGTTAAGTAAACTCAACCGCCGCTTCAGAAAATGGAAAACCAGCTAAGGGATCTCCTTGCTGGTTTTCTGTTAGCAGGTACTAATCAGTGAAGTGATTTCTGCGACTCAACCACCGGGCCTTTGCCCTCCTGCAATTTTGCCGCCCGCTTCTCACCCGCTTTTTTATACCGCTGTGCCAGCATGGAACAGACCATCAGCTGTACCTGATGGAAAATCATCAATGGCAGCACAATAATCCCGACAGATGCGGCGGGGAACAGGATATTCGCCATCGGCACACCGTTCGCCAGGCTCTTTTTCGACCCGCAAAACAGAATGGTGATCTCATCCGCACGGTTAAATTTAAACAGACGCGCCACCAGCAGATTGATAGCCAGAACCACAAGCAGGATCCCCAGACTGCCCACCAGGATATAGAGCAGAGTAGCAGCGCCCACGCGATGCCAGATGCCGTTCACCACGGCTTCGCTGAAAGCGGAATACACCACCAGCAGGATTGAAGCCTGGTCCGTTTTACCAATCAGTCCACGGTTTCTCTCTACCCAGCCGGCAATCCAGCGGCGTGAGATATGCCCCAGCACGAAAGGTACCAGCAGTTGCAGCATGATTTTACCAATCTGCTCCAGGTTTCCGCTGGCCGCATCGCTATGTACGTTCATTACCAGACCAACCAGCAGAGGGGAAATAAAGACGCCAAGCAGGCTGGAGGCGGATGCGCTGCATACGGCAGCGGCAACGTTTCCGCCCGCCAGGGACGTCAGGGCGATGGCGGACTGAACAGTAGCTGGCAAAATACAAAGGTAGAGGAAGCCGGTATAAATTTCCGCGCTAACAGGCAGGGGATGCCACCATACAAACAGCAGGCCGAGTATTGGGAACAGCACAAACGTGCTGCACATCACCCAGAGATGCAGGCGCCAGTGGCCGCCACCAGCAATAATTTTTTCGCGTGAAAGCTTTGCGCCGTGCATAAAAAACAGCAGCGCGATGGCCGCGGTTGTCAGCCATTCAAAGAAATCCACAAAGTGCCCACGCGCAGGCAGAAAGGTTGCCAGCAGCACGGTGATAATCAGTTTCAACATCAGTGGATCAATACGAAAAATGCCCATTGTTAATGCCTGGTTAAATAAATAATGATCGCTATTGTGCGGCAGGTGGGTTTAGAAATAAAATTGATTTATTGAATACATATATGAATAAATCAGATGAATTATACGCTTAAACAGCTTCGGGTTTTTGTCGCCGTCGCCCATCAGGGTAGCTTCAGTCAGGCCGGGCAGTTGATTGGGCTGAGCCAGTCGGCAGTCAGCCACAGTATTAAAGAGCTGGAAGGGGAGATGGGTATTCGTCTGCTGGACAGGACCACGCGCGAAGTGCTGCTGACTGAAGCGGGCGAGCAGCTTGCCAGCCGTCTTGAAAGGCTGCTGGAAGAGCTTAACACTACCTTACTGGACGTACGCAGCTATGGGCAGCAAAGAAGTGGCACTGTGCGTGTCGCGGCAAGCCAGACCATTTCAGCCCATCTTATGCCGCAGTGTCTCGCCGCGGGTCAGGTGCACTTTCCGGAAATCAGAGTGATGTTGCGGGACCGCCCGCAACAGTGGGTACTGCAAAGCATCCGCAATGCTGAAGTCGATTTCGGCATTGTTATCGGGCCGCTGCCTGTAGAAGATTTTGCCTGTGAAGCCATTCTTGATGAGCCATTTTTACTGCTGTGCCGACAGGATGACCCGCTGGCGGCGCAACAGACAATTCACTGGAATATGCTTAATAAGCGCCAGCTGGTTTTACAGGATTACGCTTCCGGCAGTCGTGTACTGATTGATGAAGCACTACGGGTGCAGCAGGTTCAGGCGGAGATTGTGCAGGAAATTGGTCATCCCGCCACGCTCTACCCAATGGTGGAAGCGGGGATTGGCATCAGTATTTTACCGGCGCTTGCACTTCCCTTGCCACAGGGCAGACCGTTGCTGGTCAGGCGGATGGTGCCGGAGATCAACAGAACTATCATGCTGGTAAGACGGAAAAATCGTTCGCTGACGCCCGCCGCAGAGGCTATCTGGCAGGAAGTGCGTCAGCAGGCTGCCCTGCTGACGCAGCAACGGGAGATCACACCAGCGTTTTAAATATATACATCCAGCGCATTGCTTGCCGTTGGACGGTTAACGCCATCACCTGGTTTAGCAGTGACGGCCGTTTCAGCTTGATTGTTACTCTGCTGCTCCTGCGCATTCTCAGCCTGCTGTTGCTCAATCTGCGCTATCTGCGCCTCAATCAGCTGCATCTGGCTTTCAATCAGCTGTTGCTGTTCAGATTTTTGCTCCGTTGTCAGCGTGTTATCCAGCGCCAGCGACTTCAGCTTATTCTGTAGCTGAGTAATCTGCTTGTTAAGGCTGGCAATCTGAGAAGTTGACCCGCCCCCTGAGCCTCCGGAGCCAATTGAAGTGGTGGAGTTGGTATTGATTGTCGTCATCGCTATTTCCTTTGTAACAGACCAGTACGGTTATCGGTCGCTGTGGCAGAAGACTTGATAAGAGAAATCGTAAAAGTAGCGCCAGGAAAGTGAAAAGGGGGGAGAGGGTGCAATGAATGCGGAGACTGTTTCTGGAAAGCAAAACACTGGACGGCGGTAAGCGTCGTCCCAAAACCGTGATAAAAGGTTAAAGCGGGTGCGGTGGTAAGGCATCACTACGGAGCGCGTTATCCGGGACGCCGTAAACCCATACATGGAAGCCTGACTGCCGCATCCCTGCGGCAGTCACCTGGCTAAGGCATTCCGGGATGCCGTTCATTAAATTCAGCGTTGTTGGCGGGTTTGACGTTCACACAGGTCAAAACCGGATTAGCGCAAAGGTGTCACCCCGGAGTGCCTTATCCGAGACGCCGTAGTGCGTAATGTTAACTTTGATATGTTGCGCAGCATTAGCGCAAGCCTGGATGCCGCATCCCTGCGGCATACACTCGGCTAACGTGTTCTGTGCTGCCACCCGTTAAATTCAGTGTTGCTGGTTGGCTTGGTGTTCACACAGGTCAAAACCGGGTTCGGTGCAAAGGCGTCACCACGGAGCACGTTATCCGGGACGTCGTGAATCCATCCCTGGAGACTTGGCTGCCGCATCCCTGCGGCAGACACCCGGCTAACGTGCTCCGTGGTGCCACCCGTTAACTTCAGTGTCGTTAGTGGGCCAGGCGGTCACACAGGTCAAAACCGGGTTAGTGCAAAGGTGTCACTCCGGAGTGCCTTATCCTGGACGCCGCAGTGCGAAAGCTTAACTTTGATATGTTGCGCGGCATTAGCGCAAGCCTGGATGCCGCATCCCTGCGGCAGACACCCGGATAATGCACTCCGGGGTACCACCCCTTGAATTCGGAGTTGTTGGTGTATTTGCCGGTCACACAGGTCAAAACCAGATATGATGCGGGAACTGAATTCGTCTTGGTTGTGGGTTTGGAAGTTGGTTTTGGTTTTCTGTAACAGGCAACACCAATGCTGTGGGGAAGGGAGAGGGGGCTGATAAGCAAAAGCTAAGCGGCATGGACGCCGCTTCGCAGCCCCCAGGGAGGGGTTCACGGCGTTTTTGTGTTCAGCCCCCTCTCCCTGACCAGGCTACTGGCTCTTCAGACGACATGCTTTTTAATTCAGTACCCCATTCACCCTGACCAGACTACTGACCCCTCAGACGGCACGCTTTTAATTCAGTATCCCATTCTCCCTGACCAGACTACTGACCCCTCAGACGGCACGCTTTTAATTCAGTACCCCATTCACCCTGACCAGACTACTGACCCCTCAGACGGCACGCTTTTAATTCAGTATCCCATTCTCCCTGACCAGACTACTGCCCCCTCAGAGGGCACGCTTTTAATTCAGTATCCCATTCTCCCTGACCAGACTACTGACCCCTCAGACGGCACGCTTTTAATTCAGTATCCCATTCTCCCTGACCAGGCTACTGGGCCCTTCAGACGACATGCTTTTCGATTCAGTATCCCGGCCCGGCTGGCAGCAGCACAGGCGACAAGCCTTTAATCCATGCCGCAGCTGTACGTCAAAGAAAAAACCTAAATCGCAGACAGCAAAAAGGCGCCTTCAGGGCGCCTTTCTACATTGATAAGTCGTGCAGGATGACCTGGCTCTGCCTTGTCCTGACTGGACGTGGCTGATGGCAACGCTGTCTCTCTTCGTTCCACCCGACCTGCTACAGGTTCAACTCCTTCACGAATGACGCACAGCAAAAAGGCGCCTTTAGGGCGCCTTTTTACATTGGTGGGTCGTGCAGGATTCGAACCTGCGACCAATTGATTAAAAGTCAACTGCTCTACCAACTGAGCTAACGACCCGAAGTGGTGGGTGATGACGGGCTCGAACCGCCGACCCCCTCCGTGTAAAGGAGATGCTCTACCAACTGAGCTAATCACCCACTTCGGTACTTCTTCACAAAACTCACTGAGAGATGGTGGGTGATGACGGGCTCGAACCGCCGACCCCCTCCGTGTAAAGGAGATGCTCTACCAACTGAGCTAATCACCCATCTCTGGAATTCTGGTCTTACTCTACACTGCGAGCCACCCTTTAGAGTGGTGGGTGATGACGGGCTCGAACCGCCGACCCCCTCCGTGTAAAGGAGATGCTCTACCAACTGAGCTAATCACCCCCGCTGTGTGGAGTCGCATTATAGGGATCGCGGCAAATGAGTCAACGGTTTTTAAAAGGAAAATATTCGTTCGTCTTAAAATTAATCAAGATGTTGGGGTTTTATGCAAAAACCAGGGGGTGAAGCGGGCTTTCCAGGCAAAGGCTGCCAACAACCGGGGGAATGCCGTTGAGGAATCATCTTCAGGTGGTAGAATGTTGCCCACTTTAGTTGATATTAATCAGACCTCACCGGCATGAGCCGAAACTGATAGCGTAATAAGGCAGCTGTTAATGAAAATCAAAACCCGCTTCGCCCCCAGCCCAACCGGCTATCTGCACGTTGGCGGCGCACGTACCGCGCTCTACTCCTGGCTGTTTGCCCGTCATCAGGGCGGTGAGTTTGTCCTGCGTATCGAAGATACCGACCTGGAGCGCTCCACGCAGCAGGCTATCGACGCGATTATGGATGGCATGAACTGGCTCAACCTCAACTGGGATGAAGGCCCGTACTTCCAGACCAAACGTTTTGATCGCTATAACGCGGTAATCGACCAGATGCTGGAAGCGGGAACAGCCTACAAATGCTATTGCTCCAGAGAGCGTCTGGACGAACTGCGCGAAACGCAGATGGCGAATCATGAAAAGCCACGTTATGACGGTCACTGCCGCGACAGCCATGAACATCATGCTGATGATGAGCCTTGTGTGGTGCGATTCCGCAACCCGCTGGAGGGATCGGTGATCTTTGATGATCAGATCCGTGGCCCGATTGAGTTCAGCAATCAGGAGCTGGACGATCTGATCATCCGTCGTACTGACGGTGCGCCAACCTATAACTTCTGCGTGGTTATCGATGACTGGGATATGGAAATCACCCACGTTATCCGTGGCGAAGACCATATCAATAACACCCCGCGCCAGATCAATATTCTGAAAGCGATTGGTGCACAGGTGCCGGTTTACGCGCACGTCTCTATGATCCTGGGCGATGATGGCAAGAAACTCTCTAAACGCCACGGCGCGGTAGGGGTGATGCAGTACCGTGACGATGGCTATCTGCCGGAAGCGCTGTTGAACTACCTGGTTCGCCTGGGCTGGTCACATGGCGATCAGGAAATTTTCTCTGTAGAAGAGATGAAAAACCTGTTCGATCTGGAAGCCGTCAGCAAATCTGCCAGCGCGTTTAACACTGAAAAGCTGCAATGGTTGAACCATCACTATATCAATACGCTGGCGCCTGAATATGTGGCAACACACCTGCAATGGCATATTGAGCAGGAAAATATTGATACCCGTACCGGGCCGGAACTGGCTCAGCTGGTGAAGCTGTTAGGTGAGCGCTGTAAAACCCTGAAAGAGATGGCGGCTTCCTGTCGTTACTTCTACGAGGATTTTGCCGAATTTGATGCCGATGCGGCGAAAAAACACCTGCGTCCGGTTGCCCGTCAGCCGCTTGAAGTGGTGCGCGACAAACTTGCGGCAGTCACAGACTGGAGCGCAGAGAACGTGCACCAGGCAATTCAGGCTGCGGCAGATCAGCTGGAAGTGGGCATGGGTAAAGTCGGTATGCCGCTGCGCGTAGCTGTCACCGGTGCGGGACAGTCTCCCGCACTTGATGTCACCGTGCATGCAATTGGCAGAACCCGTTCTGTAGCACGTATCGACCAGGCGCTGGCCTTTATTGCAGAGCGTGAAGCTCAGCAGTAACGCTGCGCTACTCTTCCAGAATACCGGCCTGCGGGCCGGTTTTTTTATTCCTGAGCATCACTGATATCGAGACGACGAAGCAGGCCCTGAATTCCTTCACGTAACAGTAAGGCGTAAAGTTTTTCCTGCTCGGCGGGACTCATCTGCTGGAGAGAAGTCAGCAATAACGAAGAGAGGGAGTTGGGCGGAACGCGATAAGTGGCCGTGGGTTCGGCAGCGTGACGGGTAGACTTAAGAAAACTTCGGACACGCTCGTCAATGTAAATCATCCTCGCTTTTCCTCCCTGTACGCCGGGTTTAGGCTTGGTGATCCACTGCTCTTTCTTTACCCATTTATTGATTGTCTGACGACTGAAACCTGTCTCTCTGGCCAGCTCTTCTGGCGTTAACCATTCCTTTTTCATAGTGCAATTCCTGTTTGCGACGTGAGGTAACCTCAACATATTACAGGATTTCGTAATACGAACAACTAACAGGAATGATGACTAAAGCGGTGATTAATACAGCAAGAGGAGAGGAAAGGGTTCCCCCTGCCCGGCACAGGCAGAGGGAAGGCAGGCATTAATTTGACACTTTTACCGCATCTGCCTTTGGACGGTAGGCCATGTAATAGGCCAGGCCGACGAATACCGCGCCACCAACGGTGTTACCAAGGAATACCGCGACAAAGTTAGGCAGATACTCTACCCAGCTCAGCTGGCCTGCGAAAATGGCCGCAGGGACGATAAACATGTTAGCGACCACGTGCTGGAAACCGATGGCCACAAAAGCCATTACCGGGAACCACATACCGAAAATTTTGCCCACCACATCTTTACTGGCAAAAGCCAGCCAGGTAGCCAGGCACACCAGCCAGTTACAGCCAATGCCGGAAATAAAGGAGTGGGTGAAGTCAGCATTCACTTTAGCGCTGGCGATAGCGACGGTTTTTTTCAGGTAATCGCCTTCGGTCATGCCGAGCATATGGCCAAAGAACCACGCTACCGCAATGCTGCCGATAAAGTTAGCCACGGTTACCCAGAACCAGTTACGCAGCACGCTGTAACCGCTGACCTGACGGGCGAACCAGGCAATCGGCATGGTCATCATATTACCGGTCAGCAGTTCACCGCCGGCCAGAACGGTCAGGATAATCCCCACCGGGAATACGGCCGCGCCCAGCAGCCCGCCAAATGAACCCCAGTCGGCAGGCAGAGAGTTAATAACATGAATATCCAGCAGGAAGCCGAGCGCAATAAAGGCACCGGCTAAAAACCCGAGAATAAGTAAAGTGGAAACAGAAGAGTGGCTTTTAGCCACGCCGGACTGAATAGCAACCGCTGCGATTTCTTTAGGTGAATGCAAGGACATATATAGCTCTGATTCTGGTGTAGTGAAGGAAAAAATGGCCGGATCCATCGCGTTGTAAAACGCGCGCATCCAGCGCTGAGAGGGTTCCGGCCTTCGAAAGCGCGGGCAGTTTTGCACGGGAAATTAACAAAAACAAGAACAATTAGGAGGCTAATTAACCCTCTGTTTACATGATTGCGGCTCTGAAAAGCCATCCTCAGAAAATTCTTAGTAAAATTGCGCTGCTGACCCTATTTTATGGTTGTGAAGATCGCCATAAAGGGGATTTCTGCTGCCTGAATATTATGTAAACAAGTTCTCATTGACCCTGATTGGCGGCTTTTTCAGCGATTAACTTCAGTTTGCTAATTTGCCGTTGACACCATCAGCGCTGTTTCATATTATCCCCGCCGTTGGGACAACTCAGGTTCCGACAAGGTTATTCGGTTCGGGGGTATAGCTCAGCTGGGAGAGCGCTTGCATGGCATGCAAGAGGTCAGCGGTTCGATCCCGCTTATCTCCACCAAATCTTCACCAGCAGATTTGGCACCGGAAAACAGATTGAATGTAGTGGGGGTATAGCTCAGCTGGGAGAGCGCTTGCATGGCATGCAAGAGGTCAGCGGTTCGATCCCGCTTATCTCCACCAATCACTCTTCCTCTTTTCGCACCTTCCCACACCCATTATTCATCTTCGTTTCTGAAATTTATCACTCTGTATCCAGGCGTTCCGTCGCGTTCCAGCTGCACAATCAAGCCATACTCCCATTCTGAAATACCTTTATGCAAGGATCTGAAATCCTCATCCGCAAGGTTTTTACCCCTGGTCTCATGGGTGTAGCCGTGCAGCGTGGTACCCACACAGTCAAAACCAAGCGGAGCTGTATGTTTTGCTGCTCTTACGGTCGCAATATTTGCCATCAGTAACAGATCCGGATAGCGCTCCCGGCTTACCGTGACGGCGTGCGCAACGCGGGCGAGCTGAAGGCCGGGGTTGAGGGGCAGCTGACCAGGAACCTGAGCGTGGATGTATCGGTGGGCCAGCAGATGGCCGGTAAGGGCTACAGCGACACCGAGGGCGTGCTGGGCGTGAAGTACAGCTTCTGACGGCGAACTCGTTCACGACGTAAAACCCTTCAGGGGCGCTACAGCCCCCTGATGCTTTCCCGGAGAATCAGATGAAATGTGAAAAAGAGAAAAACCCTGAACAGTACCGGATTCAGCCAGTTCGGGTTAGGGATAGACAAACAGAAAGGGCAAATCACCGGTGAAGCGGACATCGAGCGCGCACGCATTGGGCGCTTCCTGAACCGGCACGCCGGAGTCAAACGAGGTCAGCTTAAGATCGTAGGGCAAACATTTTCGCGCCTGGCCTCTGCCAGCCGAACAGCCTTCCCTGATCGGGAAAGAGGATCTCAGAACCTTCTGTCAGCAAAACCGCTTTAACAATCCGGCACTCCGGGCGGAATTAATCACCCGGACTGTAATGGACAACAAAGCCTTCGATCACGAACTGATCTACGGTATTGCTGAGCAGCCGATCGAAAGTATGGCGGTGTTTGAAGTGAATGATGAGTTTATCAGCCAGGCTTGGTTCTGTTTCCCTTAACCCCCCATAAAAAAAGGCGGACCTTCTCAGGCCCGCCTTTTTTATCCTGCTGACTGATTACCAGCCCAAAACCAGGCCAGCAATAGAGGCGGAAAGAATGCTCACCAGCGTGGAGCCGTAGAGCAGCTTCAGACCGAAGCGGGAAACCACATTACCCTGTTCTTCATGCAGCCCTTTGATCGCTCCTGCCACAATCCCGATAGAGGAGAAGTTAGCAAAAGAGACCAGGAACACGGAGAGGATACCCACGCCGCGCGGAGAGAGTTCACCCGCCACTTTTTGCAGATCCATCATCGCTACAAACTCGTTCGAAACCAGTTTGGTTGCCATGATGCTGCCGACCTGCAACGCTTCGCCAGCCGGTACGCCCATCACCCAGGCAAACGGGTAGAAGACGTAGCCCAGCACGCCCTGGAAGCTGATGCCGAAGATAAAATCAAACAGCGCATTGATAGCGGAAATCAGCGCGATAAAACCGATCAGCATTGCAGCCACGATCACCGCCACTTTGAAACCGGCCAGGATATATTCACCCAGCATCTCAAAGAAGCTCTGCCCTTTATGCAGATCGTTCAGCGTTAACTCTTCTTCGCTGTCGACGCTGTAGGGGTTGATAATCGACAGCACGATAAAGGTACTGAACATGTTCAGCACCAGCGCTGCTACCACAAATTTCGGGTCAATCATGGTCATATATGCGCCCACAATCGACATCGATACGGTAGACATCGCCGTCGCCGCCATGGTGTACATGCGACGCTGGGACATTTTGCCGAGGATATCTTTGTAGGCGATAAAGTTTTCTGACTGGCCTAAAATCAGCGAGCTGACGGCGTTAAAGGATTCCAGTTTACCCATGCCGTTGATTTTGGACAGCACGGTTCCGATTGCGCGAATAATAATCGGCAGAATACGGAAATGCTGCAAAATACCAATCAGCGCGGAGATAAACACGATAGGGCACAGAACGTTCAGCCAGAAGAACGCCAGACCTTTATCGCTCATATTACCAAAGACAAAGTTAGTTCCCTGTGCGGCATAGCTCAACAGCTTGTCAAACAGTCCCGCAAATCCTTTCACGAAGCCAAGGCCGACTTCTGAGTTCAGGAAGAACCACGCAAGCAGCACTTCAATGACCAGAAGCTGTATAATATAACGTACGCGGATGTTTTTCCGATTCGTGCTGGCCAGCAGGGCCAGCACGGCTACCATCACCAGCGCCAAAGCAAAGTGAAAAATGCCTGACATGTGTGCTCCATTTTTGAAGGATGTTGTATTTCGCTGCACATTCTATGTAACAAGAAACCTAAAAACGAGATCTGGGACACAATATAACAATTACCTATCACTCATCCGACAGATACACCCGCCAGATCACATCCTGACACTGTTTATAAAAACACCCCATTCACATCAAGGTTATCCTTTTAACAAGTCGCACAAAAAGAATTGCTCATTTTTTAGCTGTGGAGTAGTTTGGATTGGAGTATAGCCTTTGCTATATTTCTTAGTAGGGGCTATCGCAGCGATAACGAATACCTATTCAAATGCGCTTGATAATCATTATCACCTAAAAGAGAATGATCGCATCTGGGTTGAAGGGGATACCAATGTTTGAAGGCCGTACAGCAGAGCAAACCGTCCGGGGAGCACGCAAAATAAAATTTGCTTTGATGGGCCCTGCCTTTATCGCGGCTATCGGCTATATCGATCCCGGCAATTTTGCGACCAACATTCAGGCCGGTGCCTCTTACGGCTACACGCTGCTGTGGGTGGTGGTCTGGGCTAACATCATGGCCATGGTTATCCAGCTGATGTCCGCCAAGCTTGGCATCGCCACCGGCAAAAATCTTGCAGAACATATCCGCGATCGATTCCCCCGTCCTGCCGTCTGGTTCTACTGGGTGCAGGCTGAGATCATCGCCATGGCCACCGACCTGGCTGAATTTATCGGGGCGGCGATTGGCTTTAAGCTGATTTTTGGCGTCAGTCTGCTGCAAGGCGCGGTACTTACCGGTGTCGTTACTTTCCTGATTTTGATGTTGCAGAGCCGCGGTCAAAAACCGCTGGAGCTGGTGATTGGCGGGTTGCTGCTGTTTGTGGCGGCGGCCTATGTCATTGAACTGTTTTTCTCACAGCCTAAAATTGCCGATCTGGTGCATGGGTTGGCGGTGCCTGCCCTGCCAACGGCGGATGCGGTGCTGCTGGCCGCTGGCGTACTGGGGGCCACAATCATGCCCCACGTTATTTACCTCCACTCTTCCTTAACGCAAAGTCCTGATGGCGGCTCGCGTGAGCAGCGCTACTCCTCCACTAAGCTGGATGTGGCCATTGCCATGACCATTGCCGGTTTTGTTAATCTGGCGATGATGGCTACGGCAGCGGCGGCTTTCCACTTCAGCGGCCATACGGGCATTGCCGATCTGGATCAGGCTTACCTGACCCTTGACCCGCTGCTGGGCCGCGCCGCCTCGCTGGTGTTCGGGCTTAGTCTGCTGGCCGCCGGACTTTCTTCAACCGTGGTCGGCACCATGGCCGGGCAGGTGGTGATGCAGGGCTTTATTCATATCCGCATCCCGCTGCTGGTGCGCCGGTTGGTCACTATGCTGCCGTCATTTATCGTGATCATGGCGGGGTGGGAACCGACGCGCATTCTGGTGATGAGCCAGGTACTGCTGAGCTTTGGTATCGCGCTGGCGCTTATTCCGCTGCTGACCTTTACCGGCAATCGTGAGCTGATGGGTGACATGGTTAACTCTCGTCCCATGCAGTGGATAGGAAAACTGATTGTGCTGGTGGTCGTGGCGCTGAATCTTTATCTGTTGGTGGCGATGGCGCTGGGGATGTAACTCTTTGCTCAGCCGCCGTGCTCCATAAAAAAGCCGACCCGCAGGTCGGCTTTTTTGATCAATGGCGATGGCCATGATCCCTGTCGTGATGGCGATCGCGCTCATGATGACGCCATTCACGCTGACGTTCACGGTCGTGCCATCTGCGCTCTCGCTCCCACTCATGACGGCGGCGCATCTCCTCATGGCGACGCCATTGCTCATGACGCCACCAGCGGCCTTCATCATAGCGATAGTTGCTGCGCCAGTAGTGGCGGTCGCGCCAGCGTCCGCCATCCCAGTAATTACCGCGCGGGTCGCGGTCTCCAATTTGCAATGAAACGCCAGGGGCTAACGTAATTCTGGCGCTGTCGGCTTGCGCTGTGTGCATCGCCAACGGGGATAAACTTGCCAGCAAAGCGGCAACAAACAGAAAACGTTTCATTATATCTCCTTATCAACGGCTCAACTGCTCCGTTGTGTCGCCAAGATTATAAAGAGTTAACGGGCGTTACGCCTGGGAGATTCTGAAAAAGTGCGTAAAGAGGGGATTTGAGAATTATCCGGAGAAACCCGCCGCAGGCCGCGGCGGGAGGGGGTTAGCCAAGGATGGCGTTGATTTGATCCAGTTCAGCCGGCGTGAAGTCACGCTGTTTCAGCATGCCTACTGCATCGTCAATCTGGCTGGTTTTACTGGCACCAATCAGCACCGAAGTGACGCGACCCTCGCGCAGTACCCAGGCCAGCGCCATCTGGGAAAGCTTCTGCCCACGCTGCTGCGCCAGCGCATTGAGCTGACGCACTTTGTCCATTTTTTCCGGGGTCAGCTGATCGCTGCTCAGGAACTGGCTACCGCTGGCGGCACGGGAATCTTCCGGAATGCCGTTCAGGTAGCGGTCAGTGAGCACGCCCCCAGCCAGCGGGGAAAAGGCGATACTGCCTACGCCTTCTTTAATCAGCACATCCAGCAGCCCATTATCCGGCGTCCGCTCAAACAGGGAATATTTCGGCTGATGGATCAGGCAGGGTGTACCCAACTGCTTCAGGATGGCAATGGCTTCTGCTGCCAGCGCTGCCGGGTAGTTAGAGAGCGCGATATATAACGCTTTGCCCTGGCGCACAATATGGTCCAGCGCCGTCATGGTCTCTTCCAGCGGCGTCTCTGGATCCGGACGGTGGTGATAGAAAATATCCACATAATCCAGGCCCATACGTTTCAGGCTCTGGTTCAGGCTGGCAATCAGGTACTTACGTGAACCCCAGTCGCCATAGGGGCCATCCCACATGGTGTAACCCGCTTTTGAGGAGATGATCAGCTCATCGCGGTAAGGCGCAAAGTCTTCACGCAGAATGCGGCCAAAATTCTCTTCAGCCGAACCCGGAGGTGGGCCATAGTTGTTCGCCAGATCGAAATGAGTGATACCGTTATCAAAAGCATGCCTGAGGAGTTCACGGCTGTTATCCACACGTGTGCTGTCGCCAAAGTTATGCCAGAGGCCCAGCGAAATAGCCGGTAACTTCAGGCCGCTTTTGCCGCAGCGGTGATAGGTCATTTTTTGATAACGTTCTGCATCTGCCTGATAAACCATGAATAGTTCCTGTTCAAAGTGGATGGAGTTCCCTGAAAGCCTGTCAGTGTATACGGTTACATTGAAGCGGTAAGCGCGGCAGATCGCAACTTGAAAAATTAGCTGAGGCGTAACGCAGAGTTGCCACGCGCCCTGGGGCAGGTTGCGAATAGCTGCAAATTTATCAGCAATACTCAGTTAACAGCCACTGAGGAGAAACCCTATGCCACGTCTTACCGTTGGGGAATATTTGCTGTCTCGTTTACAGGAAGCCGGTATCGGTCATCTGTTTGGCGTACCGGGCGACTACAATCTGCAATTTCTGGATAAGGTCATCAACAGCTCTGAAATTGGTTGGGTAGGCTGCGCTAATGAGCTGAATGCCGCTTACGCTGCCGACGGTTACGCACGCTGTCGTGGCGCGGCAGCGCTGTTGACCACTTTCGGCGTAGGTGAACTCAGCGCCCTCAATGGCGTGGCAGGCAGCTTTGCAGAATATGTGCCGGTGATCCATATTGTGGGTGCTCCCGCCAGCGCAGCGGCGAAAGAAGGTTTGCTGCTGCATCACACCCTGGGCGATGGCGATTATCGTCACTTCCTGCGTATGTCCCGTGAAATCACCGAAGCGCAGGCTGTTCTGACGCCGGAAAATGCGGCTGAGGAGACAGACCGCTTGCTGCTGACCGCGCTGAAAACGCACCGTCCCGTTTATCTCTATTTATCAACCGATGTGGCCATGGCAGAGATCGCCGCGCCAAAGGAAAAGCTGATTGTTGAACGCTCATGCGATCCTGCGCAGCTGGCAGCATTTACTGCGGCGGCAGAGCAAATGCTGGCTCATGCAGCAAGCGTAGCCCTGCTGGCCGATTTCCTGGCTGACCGCGCGGGCCAGAAGCAGGCTCTGGCACAGTTTCTTGATGAGGTGCCGATGCCCTTTGCCACATTACTGATGGGAAAAGGGGTGCTGCCAGAACAGCGTAACGGCTTTGTGGGAACCTATGCCGGTGCAGCGAGCGCGGGCGACACGCAGCGCATTATTGAACAGAGCGAGGTTATTATTACGGTGGGAGTGCTCTTCACCGATACGATCACCGCTGGCTTTACGCAAAATATCGACCCCGGCAAAACCATTGCCATCGGTCTGAATTCGAGCCGGGCAGGGGATAAGACCTTTACTCATCTGCCGATGGCGGAGGCGATTAAAGCTTTACGGACCGTTGCCAGCCGTTATGCAGCTTCGTGGCCTGCGCCCTCCGGCTCTCCGCCGCCGTTACAAAACAAGCCCTCTGACACGCTTACGCAAAATACTTTCTGGCAGGCGATGCAGGATTTCCTCAGGCCGGGAGACATCATCCTTGCTGACCAGGGGACGGCAGCTTTTGGCGCGGCAGCATTACGTCTGCCTCAGGATGCTACATTTATCAGCCAGCCGTTGTGGGGTTCGATTGGCTATACGCTGCCAGCCGCTTACGGGGCGCAAACAGCCTGCCCGGATCGGCGCGTGGTGCTGCTCAGCGGCGATGGCTCTGCCCAGTTAACCATTCAGGAGCTGGGTTCCCTGCTGCGGGATGGGCTGAAGCCTGTCATCTTCATTCTTAATAATGCGGGTTATACTGTTGAGCGTGCCATTCATGGAGAGCACCAGCGCTACAATGATATTGCTCCCTGGAACTGGACGCAGCTGCCACAGGCGATGAGTAGTGAATGCGCTGCACAAAGCTGGCGGGTTAATGAAACGGTGCAGCTGACGGAAGTGATGAAAATCATTCAGCGAACGCAACGCCTGTCGCTGGTAGAGGTTCAGCTGCCGCCGCTGGACGTCCCGCCGCTGTTAAAAGCGGTCACGGCGGCGCTAAATCAGCGAAATTCGGCTTAATGGGCATTAATTCAGATTGATGCCCGTGGGCAAGGGCGCCGCAGGCAGGTAAGGTAGGCGATTAGCCTGATTCGTGCGCCCTGACACGGGCGGGCGTTGTTGTTTTAGTGGGGGAAATTTATAGTGTGTATAAATGACGTAAGCGGAGCAAAACAATAATGACTAAGTATGCTTTGGTAGGTGATGTCGGCGGAACTAATGCCCGCCTGGCACTGTGCGAAACCGAAACCGGTGCCATTTCCCAAGCCAAAACTTTCTCCACAGCAGACTACGATAGCCTTGAAGCCGTGATCCGTTTTTACCTGGAGGAGCAGAAGCAGGAGATCGTCGACGGTTGTATCGCTATAGCCTGTCCGATCACCGACGACTGGGTAGAGATGACCAACCACGACTGGGCATTTTCCACCAGCAAAATGAAGGCCAATCTTGGTTTTGAGCACCTTGAGATCATCAACGACTTCACCGCTGTTTCCATGGCCATCCCGATGCTCTCTGAGCAGGATGTGATGCAGTTTGGCGGCACCGCGGCGGTAAAAGATAAACCTGTAGCTGTTTACGGTGCAGGAACCGGGCTGGGCGTGGCGCATCTGGTGCATGTCGATAAGCGTTGGGTCAGCCTGCCGGGCGAAGGGGGGCATGTTGATTTCGCCGCTAACAGCGAAGAAGAAGATATGATCCTGGAAGTGTTGCGAGAAGAGCTGGGCCATGTCTCTGCCGAGCGTATCCTCTCTGGCGCGGGTCTGGTTAACCTCTACCGGGCGATGGTGAAATCGGATGGACGGGTTCCGGAAAATCTCAAACCAAAAGACGTTTCTCAACGCGCGCTGGATGACAGCTGTACTGACTGCCGCCGTGCGCTGGCGATGTTCTGTGTGGTGATGGGCCGCTTTGGCGGTAACCTGGCACTGAACCTGGGGACGTTTGGCGGCGTCTATATAGCGGGCGGCATTGTGCCTCGCTTCCTTGAGTTCTTTAAAGCGTCCGGCTTCCGTGCCGCGTTTGAAGACAAAGGCCGTTTCAAAGATTATGTGCAGAACATTCCCGTCTTTCTGATCACCCACGATCAGCCCGGCCTGCTGGGTGCTGGTGCGCACCTGCGCCAGACGCTGGGTAGCGTACTGTAACAGCCTCTTCACAGGGTCGGGATACCGGCCCTTTCTCTCTTAGAGCCGCATCAGCTGGCGAAACTCTTTCACTTTGCTGCGGCTTACCGGCACCTGAAACTCCAGATCCCGCAGCTTCAGCATATAGGTGTTATTGAACCAGGGTTCGATTTCGCGGATCTTATTGAGGTTAACGCAGTAAGAGCGATGGCAGCGGAAAAACTGCTCTTCCGGCAGGCGGCCACAGAATTCGGTGATGTTAACGGACATCACGTACTCTTCGCGCCGCGTGTAGACAAACGTCATCTTCTCGTGTGCTTCGACGTAGTAGATATCATCTATATCGGTGACGATGATCCGTTCATCCTTCACCAGATTTACGCTGTGTACGCCGTGGCGGACGGTTTCCTGATTTCCCGGCTGATAAGCCTGATGTAAGGTGTTTTCCACCTTGCGCAGCATGGTGATGATGCGCATCTCATGGTAGGGCTTCAAAATATAGTCAAATGCTTCCAGCTCAAAGGCATCCACCGCATGCTCTTTGTAGGCAGTGATAAACACGATAAGCGGTTTTTGCGCAAATTTACTGATATTTTGCGCCAGCAGCATGCCATCCAGCGAAGGAATATTGATATCAAGAAATATCACATCCACCTGATGAGTTTGCAGATATTTCAGCACATCCAGGCCATCATCAAAGGTGGCCTCAATGGTCAGCTGGCTGTGCTGCCGAATCAGCCAGCTAAGCTCCTGCTGCGCCAGAAATTCATCTTCAACAATTATCGCTTTCACATCATTTTCCCGAAGTTAACAGACGACCAGGCTTATAAAGAGACGCTTTCGCTGGCGGGCAGCACCGTGCCATTTTTGCTGATATAAAAAGCGATTTCCGTACCGGGGTTGCGGCGGTGAATATGCAGCCCTTCGCCATAGAGCAGTTTCACGCGGTGATGCACGTTAAGCAGGCCAATTTTGTTGCCCGGCATCTCATTACGCTCAACCCGCGCAACCACCTCTTCACTGATTCCATTGCCGGTATCCCGCACCGAAATTCGGATCCTGTCGCCCTGATCTTTCAGGCTAAGGGTAACCACGCCTTTTCCCCGGCAGGGATGAATGCCGTGCACAATGGCATTCTCTACCAGCGGCTGGATCAGCAGGCTGGGCAGCGAGCAGTTCACCTCTTCATCAATGTCATAAATCACCGTCAGCTTGTCACCGAAGCGGGCCTGCTCAATGGCGATATAATCCTTGATTTGATAGAGCTCTTTTTTGATATCGATAATCTCATCATCATTAAGCTCCAGGTTGTAACGCAGATAACGCGACAAGTTGGTGATGAGCTGCCGGGCGGTGTCCGGATTGATGCGGATGGAGGAGGAGATGGCGTTCAGCGCATTAAACAGGAAATGCGGGTTGATCTTACTCTGCAAGGCGCGCAGTTCCGCTTTGTTCGCCATTTCCCGCAGCTGTTCCGCCCGCGAGACTTCAAGCTGGGTGGAGATGATCTGCGACAGACCCACCGCCATCTCTTTCAGCGACCAGGTGATGCGGTGCGCATGGCGGTAATAAATTTTAAGGGTGCCGGTAACGTCCCCCTTTTCCCAGAGCGGGATCACAATCATCGAGTGAATTTCTGGCGTCCGGTGCGCCTCATCGTTGTTTTTGATAATGATTTCACCATTGGCAATGGCGCTGGCGGTGGTCGGGCTTATCTCATCATCGCCATTATGGTAATTCGCTTCGCCCACGCCCACATAAGCCAGGATTTGGTGCTTGTTGGTAATGGCAACGGCATCTGCATTAATGTCGCTGCGAATAATGTCACATACCTGGCGCAAGGACTGGCTGTTTACCTGCCTGAACAGCGGCAGCGTTTTGTTAGCGATTTCCAGCGCCAGTTTGGCCTGTCGGGCGGCAATGGCCTCTTTTTCCCCCTCAACGCTCTGAATAAGCAGCACAATCAAGCCGATGCTCGCCGCGCCGAGGATCATCGGTACGGCTATTTCAGAGACAATCTCTATCCCAAGCATGGTCGGGCTGGCCCAGACCACAATCAGGATCATGGTCAGCGATTCACACAGCATGCCGCCAATAATACCCATGCTCCAGCGGTTCTCTTTTCTCACCTTGAGGTTGATATACCCAGAGACGACTCCAGCAATAATGCTGGTGATCAGGCAGGGGATGGAGGTAACCCCGTGAATATCGATCAGAAAGCGATGCAGGCCCGCGATAACGCCAGTGATAATACCGACCCAGGGGCCAAACAGGATGCCGCCGGACATAATGGCAATGGTACGGACATTAACCAGCGATCCGTCAACGTTGATGCCGCTCCAGGTACCGAACAGCGCGAACAGGGAAAAGATCGCCGTGACCGCAATCAGCTCCTGGCGGGAGTGTTCATCCTTTTGCAGCAGCTGACGAAAATGGCGCGTGCGCGTCATAAAGAACAGGCAGATAAGCATCAGCGCAGCGCGGTCCAGCACGGCAAGCAGCATGTCAAACATTGAGTGCACGAGCGCCTCAGCAAAAGAATAGAGAGAAGGTTATGATAAGGAAAGCGGGCAGGATGTGCCAGGCATCAACATAATGATTTGCCATGGCTTTAGCTCAGATCAACTCTTTTGTGGAGAACGTTATGCAACTCATCACTGAGCGGCTGCAATTAAAGAACCTTCAGGCGGAAGACTGGCAACTTTTTTATCGGGTTCATACCGACACGAGCAGCATGGAGTATATCAGCGCCGTGCCGCAGATGGCCGATATCCGTCAGCGCTTTAATGACCGCCTGGCGCCCTGGCAAGTCACCAGTTTCCATATGCTCTGCCTGGTGGTGAGGCTGAAAAGCAATGGCGAGGCGGTGGGGCTGATTGGCACCAATGCCGAGTGGGCGCCCTACCGGCAGGCGGAAGTGGGCTACTCCTTTCTCAGCGAGCATTGCGGCAAAGGATACGGCAGTGAGGCACTGGGCGCGCTGACAGATTACCTGTTTGAGCACTGTGAGTTTCACAAAATCAAAGCGCAGGTGGTGGAAGGCAACTGGCCGTCGCGGCGGGTACTGGAAAAGAACGGTTTTCAGCTTGAGGGGACGCTGCGGGATAATTATCTGCTGAGAGGTGAATGGGTGAACGATTGGGTCTTTGGTCGGCTGAAAAAAGACGTTTAAAACTATTTTATGTCGCCCTATCGACAGGGCGGCAGCCTCTACGTTATGTTCAGTGTTCGACCAGTTTCTGGTCAGCGTCGCTCGGACGGTCCGGGCGCTAACGTAAATCAGAGGATCCTATGGCTGACAACAGCTCTCCACGCCGTTTTTCCCGCATTGAACGTCTTCCCCCTTACGTATTTAACATCACAGCCGAACTGAAGATGGCCGCGCGCCGCCGTGGTGAAGACATCATTGACTTCAGCATGGGTAACCCGGATGGCCCAACGCCGCCGCATATTGTGGAAAAACTCTGCGCCGTAGCGCAGCGAGACGATACGCATGGTTATTCCACCTCGCGCGGTATTCCCCGTCTGCGTCGGGCCATTTCACGCTGGTATGCCGACCGCTATCAGGTCGAGATTGACCCTGAATCTGAAGCTATCGTCACCATCGGTTCGAAAGAGGGGCTGGCGCACCTGATGCTGGCCACGCTTGATCATGGCGATACGGTGCTGGTGCCCAATCCCAGCTACCCGATCCATATCTATGGCGCAGTGATAGCGGGGGCGCAGGTTCGCTCCGTGCCGCTGGTGGCGGGGGTAGATTTCTTTAACGAGCTGGAGCGCGCCATCCGGGAAAGCTATCCGAAGCCCAAAATGATGATCCTGGGGTTCCCTTCAAACCCCACCGCGCAGTGCGTGGAGCTGGATTTCTTTGAACGCGTTATTGCGCTGGCCAAACAGTACAACGTGCTGGTGATCCACGATTTAGCCTATGCGGATATTGTTTACGACGGCTGGAAAGCGCCATCGATCATGGAAGTGCCGGGCGCGCGCGACGTCGCCGTGGAATTTTTCACCCTGTCGAAAAGCTACAACATGGCAGGCTGGCGCATCGGCTTTATGGTCGGTAACAAGGAGCTGGTGGCCGCGCTTGCGCGTATCAAAAGCTATCACGATTACGGGACTTTCACCCCGTTACAGGTAGCAGCGATTGCCGCCCTGGAAGGGGATCAGCAGTGCGTGAAAGAGATTGCAGAGCAGTACAAGCGCCGCCGCGACGTGCTGGTGAAAGGGCTGCATGAAGCGGGATGGATGGTGGAGATCCCCAAAGCCTCTATGTACGTCTGGGCAAAAATTCCCGATCACTATGCCCATATGGGATCGCTGGAATTCGCCAAGCATATGCTTCAGGAAGCTAAAGTGTGCGTCTCACCAGGCATTGGTTTTGGCGACTATGGCGACACACATGTTCGCTTCGCCCTGATTGAAAACAGCGACCGCATCCGCCAGGCGGTAAGAGGCATTAAGTCAATGTTCCGTGCTGATGGGATTTTACCGGGGACGGTGAAGCTCAACGAAGAAGAGGTTTAAAGAGTGGGGTCAGGCCGGGAGGCCTGACCCGCTGAATGCGTGCTCCAGGGTTACAGCATCAGATAGAAAGTGCCAACCCAAATGAGCATAATAAAAGAGATTCCCATCAAAGCATATTTCACCAGCAACTCCTCTTAACGCCTGAACTGGGCCGATCCCAGGCTTTTTCGCGAACTTTACGATGCAGCAGACCCTGAAGCCAGGCCGTATCGGGTAGCCATAAACGGCTTATGGCAGGATCGTCGGCTAATTTACCTGCTCTCCGGCGCAAAATAAAGTCGGTTATGCTAAGCATCGTCCGGGTCAGGGTGTCTCGATCTCGGGCACCACGGACATGCCAACCCTTAAACGCGCGCGCTCTGGCTGACCGGGTTCAAGCACAATTTTGACCGGTAAACGCTGCGCCACTTTGGTGTAATTTCCCGTTGCGTTGTCGGCGGTAATGGCTGCGAAAGTAGAGCCTGTCGCTGGCGCAATACTGTCAACATGACCACGCAGCGTCACGCCGGGTAAAGCATCGACTTTGACCGCAACGCCCTGGCCTGGCTGCACATGCGTCAGCTGGGTCTCAAGGAAATTAGCGACTATATAGGTTTGCTGCAAAGGCACTACCGCCAACAGACGCGTGCCGGCAGAGACCCATGCGCCCTGGCGAACAGAGCGCTGCCCGACGGAACCTGCAATCGGCGCGGTAATAGTGGTGTAGGAGAGATTCAGACGGGCCTGATCGACGTTGGCTGTTGAGGCGGCGATATCTGCTTTAGCCTGTTTGAGGCTTGCCTGTAGGATGCCAGTCTCTTTTCGCGCAGCGAGCGCCGCAGCCTGGCTCTGGCGGAGCTGAGCCGAGGCTTCACGCATAGAGGCGTTGGTTTTTTGCTGTTCATCGGCTGTAGCGGTGCCGGTTTTCAACAGGCGGCGATAGCGCTCAGCATTTTGTCCCGCATAGCTCAGCGTCGCTTCGCTGGCGCTGACGGCAGCATCGGTTTGTGCAATTGTGGCCTGCTGCTGCTCCAGCTGGGCTTCAATGCTGCTGAGTTTCGCCTGGCTGACCTGAAGGTTAGCTTCGGCCGTTTCCAGCGCTACCCGGTAATCGCGGTCATCAATCGTTGCCAGCGTTTCACCTGCCTTGACCGGCTGGTTGTCACTGACGTTGACCGTGCGGATATAGCCGGAAACTTTTGGGGCAACCAGCGTATAGTCCGCCGTAACCACAGCATCATCGGTGCGGGCACGATGGTGATTCATGGCCGACCAGACGAAAAAGGCCATCCCCAGCAGGACGGCTAACAGCAGGAGTAACAACAACGTTCTTTTTGCAGGTGTGAAGCTCATATTATTATCTCGTAGATTAGGCCTGGCGTTGGATAAGGGTTTGCGGTGGCCAGACGCGTTTTGGCAGCCACGCCGTTAACAGGATCATCAGCAGGGCAAAACCGATAATCAGCATATAGGCATCGCTGATACTGAGGATCACCGCCTGGTGCTTTAGCAGCGTGGCAAAGTGGCTCAGATTTTCCGTTGAGCTGGCGCTGCCGTCCGGCAGCAGAGGCGTCAGGCTGCCGGCACTGGCCGGGGTATCCGCCGTCATCAGCCACGGGCGATTACCCAGGTTGTCTGTCAGCGTATGCGAATGAAACTTTTCACGATGAGTCAGAAAGTTTTCCACCAGACAACTGGCAGCCACGCTGGAAAAGCCTCTTACGGTATTGAACATGGCGGAAGCAAAAGGCCCTTCAGGCGGCTGGACGACGCTGGTGGCGCTCATCAGTACCGGTAAGATCATCATCGGCTGCGCAAAGGCCTGTAAGAGCTGGATCACCCAGAAATTTTGCCTGGCCCACTCACCGGTCAGCTGCATGCCCAGCAGGCACGACAGCGAGAGCAGACCGGCACCGGCCGTCAGCATCCAGCGGCAGTCAACCCAACGCATATTCAGGATGGCAGCCATCATCGGAGCGATAATCAACTGGGGCAGACCAATCGTCAGCGCCAGCGGCGCAAACTGTAGGGTACGGAAGCCTTCCACCTGACCAAAGTAGGCCGAGGGCAGGGCAGAGCCGGAAAGTCCTACCACCAACACCCCCGCCAGCACCAGCAGACCGTGAGTCAGGTTTCTCCGCTCCAGCATCTGTAATTTGAACAGCGGCAGCGGGTGAAACCATTCATTGATCAGGAACACAATCAGCAGCGCAAATGAGGCCAGCAGCATGCCGGTAATCAGCGGCGAAGCCAGCCAGTCCAGACGCTCGCCCTGGGTCAGCGCCAGGATCAGCAGCGCAATACCGCTGCAACCGGTCACCATGCCGAACAGATCAATCTGTTTAAAGCGTTCAAATCGCGTCGGGTCCTGGGGTATGCCCCAGCCGATCAGCAGGTTAGCAATCATTATCAACGGCACAACCTGCCAGAAAACAAACTGCCAGCCAACGGAGTCGGTCCAGAAAGCGGCCAGCGAGGCGGCAATATTTGGCCCAAACGTTGCGGTAAGTGCGTAAGCCGCCAGACCGTAGAGCTTAATGCCCGGCGGCAGGAAACGCAGGGCGACGGTCATCAGCATTGGCGGCAGTGCGCCACCGAAAATGCCCTGTACAACCCTGAGCGCAATAAAGAGCGAGGGCGTGGAGGCCAGAGGTTGCAGCAGGCCTGCTATGGCAAACCCGGAGGCCATCACCAGAGTGAAACGGCGAAGCGAAAACGTCACGGCAAACCAGGGCGCTATCATCATGGCCGCCACTTCGGCAGCCTGGTACACCGAGGTGATCCAGCTTGCACTGTCAAAGTCGAACCCCATAGCGGCTCGGATATCAGCAAGGGCCAGGTCCGTTACCCTGTCATTCAGTCCCGAGGTCAGCGCAGCGATCAGCACGCCCACCAGCCCCAACGCCAGGCGCAGGGTAAAGGGGTGGGGAGCGGGGGGCGCTGCCGGTTGAGCTGTCATAGTGAAAATTCCATTGGCGAAAATAAAAATTATCGGTGCACTGTATTGCATTGTGATACATTCGCCGGCGATATTACATGGCGATTAACTGTATTGCAATGTGATACAGCCTGTTCGCAGCCTGAAAGAGTGCTAAAGTATTCGCATCAAGCAAGGAGCTGAACCCTATGTCTGACCCTACTGTAGTGCGTGAAGATGAGCGAACTGGTGGAATCCAGGTGATCTCCCGCGCGGCCAAAATATTGAACGCGCTGGGCGACAGCCCAAACGGCATGAGCCTGGGTGAAATAGCGCAGGCTGTTGATCTCCCCCGATCCACAGTGCAGCGCATCGTGGCGGCCCTGGACTCCGTACAGTTAGTCCGCAGTCCCGGTGTGGGAGGCGTGCGGCTTGGCCCCGCTTTGCTGCGCCTGATCGCTACGGTACATACCGATGTGGTGGCTATCGCTCAGCCCTGGCTACAGGCGTTGTGCGATGCGACGGGAGAGACGGTATCGCTGGCTCGCGCCAGTGGTCTGCAACTGGCCATTGTGCACTACGTCGTGGCCGACCGTGAACTCAGGGTGGTTCCCCGTATCGGGTTGAACCTTCCCCTCTACAGCACTTCCGGCGGTAAAGCTCTGCTGGCTCTGGGGAGTGATGAAGAAGCACGTACGCTGGTTGGGGATGCTTATGAAGCCATCACCGATCTGACAGTTAAGGCGTTTCCTGAACTTCTTGAGCGGCTGAAGGAGATTCGACGCACCGGGCTTTCCTACGATCGGGGTGAAACGCTGGAAGGGATCTCCACGATGGCGGTGGCGATTGACACTATTCTTGGCCGCTTTTCTATCAGCCTGCTGGTTCCCTCTACCCGTTTTCAAAAGCATGAGGGGCGCTTCCGTGAAGAGATCCTGAAATGCAAAGAGGCGCTGGTAGATGAGATAGGCAAAGCGGCCTTACGTGATTAACAGAGAGGGACAGATGAAAACACTTTTAGTCGCCGTTGATAACTCTGCCATTGCGCGAAAAGTGGTAGCACTGGCTTCAGAGCAGGCGCTGGCACTGGATGCCGACGTCGTGGTGCTGTGCTGTGTTGACGCCAGTTATGCCACTACTGCCGGAAGTTACACTATTGAAGCCGGAGAGGATCCGGGCGATTTCGGCTACGCGCTGGATGAGCAAAATACCGCAGAAAGTGCCGTACGCCAGGCGCTGGCCGAGCTTCAGCGGGCCGGTATTCGCGCAACCGGACGGGTCGTTGCTGGCGAATCAGCGGAAACCATTGTGAATCAGGCCAACGAACTCCGCGCCGCGATGATAATTATGGGACGGCGTCATCTCTCCTCTTTTAACCGGCTGCTGAAAGGATCGGTCAGCGCCGCTGTTATTGAACGAGCCAGCTGTCCGGTGCTGGTTGATGTTCGGGTTGATTAATACTGAACGACGGGCCGTTTGAGACGGCCCGGTAAACAAAGGTTTGCTTTTCATGTCCTACGCTACGCTTATCTCCTTATCAGGCGGCCTTGCGGTTGTGCTGTTTTTTACCTGGTTGTATAAAAGTGGAAAAATCAGCCAAAAGCTGGCCATATTTTTGAGCTTTTTGCTGCTATTCATTGGCAACTTTTATTACTTCGGCATGGTGCTGCCTCAGCAGCAGCGTGATGAGCGTCTTGCGGCAGCGCAACAGCATCTGGCCTCTTTACCGGTCTATCGCACCATCAGGGCGCAGCAGCCGGGACTGTATCAGAAGCTGGATCGGGAGTTTATTGACGCTCTGCGGGCGGGCAACAGCGAAAAGCAGGCGCTGGAGCGACTGCGTCCCTGGCTTGCCGATCTGCTGAATCAGCGCATCAGCTATGCCAGTAACGCGCAGCTTTATGACTATATGACCGTGGCGCTGGAAGAGATGAAGATCATCAGGCAAAAAAACGCTGATCTGTGCTTCAAATATCTTTTCCCCCAGGTTGAAGGCGGTGTTAACACGGCAGAGATTTTGCCCCAGCCGTTGATTGATAAAGAGATGGCTGTTCTCGATAGCTTTTTGCTGAACAGCCACGGCGCAGAGCAGCCGGTGGATGCGGCCAGCGGACGGGCCGATCTGCAAGTTATTGTACGATCGCTGTATAACAAATGGGGAACCGCCCTGCAAACGCTGAACGCCCCGGCAGAGGCGGGCGCGGATAGAGCGAAGCTTTGTGATATGACCATCGACCTTTATCAATCTGTGCTGGCACTTCCGGTCAATCATTCGGGCGAGGTGTTACGTATAATCCTTGACGGTAACGCCAAATAAGCGCAAAAAAAACCCGCTCGCCGCGGGCATAACATAATGTTATTCAAAGTCATTCATGGTGTTGGCAGACATAAATTATGTCTGAGTGGATAATCGCATCCCTCTGTCGGGAGCGCCAGACGGCTTTCTGAATCGAATCAATTGGTAAAATAATGCAACGGCACGGTAAAAACTGTGCAAATGCAGGGTTTTCTGATGGCGATGCAGAGGCTCGCTGGTATTATGCCGCACCGAAAGTAAGGAGCTGACATGAAGAAGTTTGTAACGGGCGCGGTTGCGCTGGCGATATTTATGCTGGCCGGCTGCACATCATCTAAGCCAGGAGCATTTGAAAAAATCGATGAGGATCCTGCGGTAAATACTGTGCAGTATCGTTTTAATCCCTCCACCGTAAATAAAACGGCGCTGGACGAGGACGTGGAACGCTACTGTTCGGAACGTGGGTTTGATAAAGTTGAGCCAATTAAGCCGCAGGAAAGCCGGGTTCCCGGATTAATGAAGGCCTGGTATCAGTGTAATTACAGCATTAAAAGCTAAAACGAAAAAAGGGCGGGAATATTTTCCCGCCTAATATTTTTCTACTCTTTCTTTTTATATTGCCGTGTGCAGGCTTTGCCCGCTTGAGGGTGAATACTCACCCTCTTATAATGCCTTTCTACCAGCCCCGGTGACGACCATTGTCGTGATGATGTCCGCCATGGTGGCCGCCGCCATGATGATAGCCGCCGCGATAGCCATCATGAACAATACATCCGCTCAGCATAAACATCACACCTACCACCGACGCAATCTTAATGAATGCTTTCATTGTGAATACCCCTTCACTTTTTCAATGACTACAACTTTACGAGATAAAAGTGGAGGAATAATGCCGCTAATGTAGAGTTATTTAGACAGATATTTCAAAATAATACAGTGGGAAGAGTATTGCGGCGAAGTGCATAATCATAAATAAGATAAGGCCGAAAAAAAAGGCTTTTCAGCCGGAATGCTCTTAATTTAATGTTTGCAGCAAAATAATGGCGGCAAAATTGGCAGCTATCCTCTGCGCACAATTTTCTCATTTTGCAGTAAGCTTAGAGCTTAACGCAAATAAGGAGAGAATATGGATTATCAGGTGGAAAACGTATTGCAGGCGCAGGCGGAGCTTGGCGAATGCCCGGTATGGTCCGTCAGTGAGCAGGTGCTCTATTTTGTCGATATTCTGGCACCCGCCCTGCATCGCTTCGATCCACAAACTGGCGACCACCAGCAGTTTCCGGTAGCGGAGCATATTGGCTGCTTTGGCCTGAATGCAGAGGGCGGTTTTGTCGCCGCGCTTCGTAGCGGCGTCTGTATGCTGGATGCGCAGGGGAAAATTGTGAAGCGCGTGGCGCCAAATCCTGGCGAGGCAGAGCGCAGCCGCTTTAACGATGGCCGGGTTGACCGGCATGGTCGGTTCTGGTGCGGCACGCTCTGGGAACCGCAGGATCGCCCTGGCGCGCTGCTCTGCCGGCTCGATGAGCATCTCCAGCTGACGGTACAGGCTGACGATATCAAAATCTCTAACGGACTGGCGTTCTCCCCCGACAGCCGCTGGATGTACCAGACTGATACTCCTGAGGGGATCCTCTGGCGCTACCCTGTGGATGAGCAGGGCGAAATTGGCCCGCGTGAAGTGCTGAAACGCTTTGAGCAGGGGCCGGGTGGGTTACCGGATGGTGCGGCGGTCGACAGCGAAGGCTTCTACTGGGTCGCCATGTTTGACGGTTCACGCGTAATACGCCTTAACCCAGCCAACGGTGAGATAGTGGATGAAATTCCACTGCCGGTACGCTGGCCGACGATGGTGGCGTTTGGGGGTGAAGATCTGAAAACGCTCTACATCACCAGCTCCAGGGAAGATCGTAGCGCAGAGGAACTGGCAGAGTATCCCCAGTCAGGCGACCTGTTCGCGGTGCGGGTCGGTGTGGCAGGCATAGCGGAGCCGCTGTTTCAGGGGAAATAGCGGCGCGGAGTGATCGGCAGAATCGACATGAGCTTTTGCCAGGTGCAGATTAGCACCTGGCAAATCAGCCTCAGGCATGTTGCAGCGTTTTCTTGCTCTCTTCAGCACGGTGCGGCAGCCGGATAGTGGCGGACATAATCAGTGAAATCACCAGCAGCGCCATAATCAGGCTGAAAGTGATAGTGAAGCCGCCAAACAGTGAGGCAATCAGCGAGCCAAGTACGCTGCCGATACCGAATCCCAGATAGATAAGACCGTAATTTTTGGTCAGGTTATTCAGGCCGAAGAAGTCGCTGACCAGTGAAGGATAAACGGTAATAGTGCCGCCAAAACTAAAGGCGATACAGGCAATGGAGATAAAGAAGGTGAACTCATTCATCCGGGTAAACAGCAGGATGCTCATACCCGTCAGCGAGATAACCTGAGCGAGAGTGATTACCCGGATGCGGGCCACTTTATCGGACATCACCCCAAGGATCAGCCTGCCGCTCAGGTTAGCAATAGCAATGATGGTCACGGCACTGGCCGCCGTCTGCGTTGAGAGATGCACCAGGCCTTCACCGATATCTTTAGCCACGCCAATCACATAGAGACCGCTCATGCAGGCTGTCAGGAACATCAGCGCCAGCATCCAGTACTGTGGCAGACGTATCGCCTCAGCCAGCGAGAAATCACGCGCGCGGCCGGTGCTGTTTTGTGAAGAGGGTTGCTGTTTGGGCGCATCCTTCATAAACAGCGCACCCAGCATGATCATCGCCATCGCCAGACCTCCCCAGATCATAAAGGTGCTTTCCAGGCTGTAGACGCTCAGCAGATAACCGCAGATAAACTTGAAACCCAGGCTGCCTAAGCCATAGGCACCAATGGCGCAGGCAGAGATCAACCCTTTGCGCTCCGGGAACCACTTCACGCAGTTCGACAGCGTCATCAGATACCCTGCACCATCCGCCAGACCTACCAGTACACCCGCGCTCAGGTAAAGCATAAACAGGTTGTCGGCGTGAGCGGTAAGCGCAAACCCCAGAGCCATCAATAAACCGGCACCGAGGGTAACGTTACGTACGCCAAAGCGTTCCTGGAGTTTACCCGCCAGCGAAGAGGCGACAGCCAGCCCCAGACTCAGCAAGCCAAACGAAAAGGCTACCTGGCTGACGGAAGCATCCAGCTTTTGCGAGAGCTGGCCATTGAACAGGCTCCAGGTATAGACGGAACCCAGTGCAAACTGGGTGATGATGGTGCCAAACAGGGTGAGCCAACGGGTACGGTTGACGCTGGTACTGACGGGCTGTGTGCTCATGGAAAGCTCCCGGAGGAAAGTTTAAGAAATTAAGCACATCTTAGGGCGGCTCTTTCGCGGGCGGGGAAACAAAGGCATGAACTGCCTGCATAAAGGAATGAAATGCCGCTCAAAGGGTATGAACGGCGGCACAAAAGGCAGCTGGCGGGCACTCTGTTGTGAAAGTTGCCCGCCTGATTACTCCTTATTCTGCGGAGGATAAACGCATATTGCGCATATCGTTGCCGGTTGGCGACTGATGCACACGCAGCCCGAACTCTGGCAGTACGGCAAAGATAAGGTCGAAAATATCTGACTGAATCTTTTCATACTCCAGCCACGCGGTGGTGTTGGTGAAGGCGTAGATCTCCACAGGCAGGCCTTCAGAGCCGGGTGCCAGCTGGCGAACCATCAGCGTCATCTCTTTGTGGATCTGCGGATGCGCCCTTAACCAGGCCTCCAGCCACGCACGGAACGTGCCGATATTGGTCATGTGACGGCCATTAAGCGGCGTTGACAGATCGCATTGCAGGCGGGAATTATAGCTCGCCACCTCCCGGCTTTTCTCTTCCAGATAAGGCGTCAGCAACTGCGCCCGCTTCAAATCAGCAATATTCTGCTCAGAGAGAAAATGGATGCTGGTGGTATCGATGTTGATGCTGCGTTTGATCCTGCGACCGCCGGATTCAGACATCCCACGCCAGTTTTTGAAGGAGTCTGAGATCAGCGCATAGGTAGGGATAGTGGTAATGGTTTTATCCCAGTTACGGACTTTTACGGTCGTCAGACCGATATCCACCACGTCACCATCTGCGCCATATTTTGGCATATCCAGCCAGTCACCCATCTTCAGCATATTGTTTGCCGAGAGCTGGATACCAGCCACAAGACCGAGGATAGGGTCTTTAAATACCAGCATCAGTACCGCAGTCATCGCACCCAGACCGGTGAGCAGCACCAGCGGCGATTTGCCTATCAACACCGAAATCACCATCAGTGCTATCAGCAGCGCGGCAATCAGCTTCAGGCTCTGAAAAATTCCACGAAGAGGTAACTGGTGCGCCAGTAAGCTTTTTTCTGAAAGCTCCAGACAAACATCCAGCAGCGAAAAGAACATCAGCAGGCTGAAGATCATCATCCAGACCTGGCTTGCCACCATCAGCACGCTGAAAACAGGCTCATTGCCCTGTAGGAACAGCTCAAGCTGAATTTGCAGCAGCACGCCCTGCATCAGCAGCAGGAACCGGCTGAAGAGCTTTTTATCAATAATGGATTTCGGCCACTGTCTTGACGATCGCTCTGCAAAACGTTTCAGGAAAGGCAGGGCAATGCTGTGAAGCAGACCGTGCACAATCAGGGAGATAAGCAGAATAATGCCGATAACAGCGAGCAGGGCGATCTGAGGGGCGTAAGGCAGATTTAACGTTTCAAACCAGCCAATAAGGTAGGCGTACATAGTGTTTTTCCCTGTTGGTGAAGCGTCCAAAGTATGCCGGTTAATCAGCTAAATCGCGGCACATAAGCGAGTATCGCAGCAGGTTATCCAAAATCGGGCGATAAAAGAAGCGCAGGGTAGCGCTAAATTTCGCTGATGACAATCGTGAAATGGCCTGGTTTTAAGCGTGGCGGGGGATGAACAAAGTACAGGGAGAGAAGAAGACACGCAGGTCGTTTCGCAGAAGGAGCGCAGCATCCAGCAAAACCTGCTGCCGGCAGTCAGACTGCGTAAAATACCCAGGCGCCGGGCGCTGAAGCTGCGCAGCCGGCGCTGGATATCTCTTCGTTTAAGGTTGGCAATGCTAATTAACAAAGGGGCCACGAACGTTGACCCTTTGTTTCCTGCACTCATCAGGCGTAAACCGGGATCCGCAGGCTTGTGGCGCGTTACAGGTTATTTTTGCACGTAGCTGCGAATGGCATCGGCAATGGCTTTACTGGCATGGCGATCGTTCCGGTGCTCGGCATCATCCGCAACCTTGAGCAGATATTTATTTAATTTGCCGCCAGTAGGCACATTGCCGTAGGCAATCAGCATCTGGACGATGTGCCTGAGGGCAAGCACTTCTACGGAAAGACGTTCAATAATGGGATCTTTTTCTGACATCAGGCACTCCGGCTAAGTCGGTATTTACTTGCCGGTAGTGTAAGGGAACGGAACATTTTTCAATCAGTGGAATACAACAGCAGAACGGCCGTAAATCAGCGCGCACTTTGATATGCACAGACTCATTATCACTCTTTCGCTACGGAATAATTCACGAGAGATAGAGGGCTGCGCCTGGCATTTTGAGCAGGGTGAAAAGCTCGCCTGCGGTACACTTTGTCAGCTCTTTGTGACAGGAAGCGTTGCTGTAACTGAGCGTGGAGATCCTTTTTAACTGATACCAGACCATGATTGCCGAAACGGCCAGCGAACAACTTTCATCACTTTGCTGACAAAGTAGCGTGTAGTGCCACTCTTCACCCAGTTCATTGGAGAAAAACTGCATCGCCTGGGGCGCTATCAGCGCTTTCAAATCGGGAAGTAAAGCTTTACTCACATGGCGGGACATATGCAGGGTAAATGTTGCTGGCATCAAGCGTCTCCTTGTTCTCAACGGCGCAGTTCTGATGTCTGAGCTCCCTCCTCAACAAAGTGACAGCTTTTCAGCGTCTGTGCCAGAGCCATTTTTCCTTCTGCGTAATAAATAAGAGGTCCAGAGCCGCTTCAAAATAGATCGGCTAAATAATTCGTATCAGGAAATAAATTATTCTTTCAGCCGTAGGTTATGGCTTAATTACTTGCTGCCCGCTTAGCGATCTCAGAAAAGTTTTCAGGTCGCTTGCATTATCAGTGCGTTATACTTTCTTACTGAGGATCGGGGGATGAGTTTTGTCCATTCTTTAACTGTTACAGCAGGGGCCTAATTAATGATCAAAATCCTGGCATTTTCATTGATGATGACAACGCTTTCTCCCGCGCTGGCCGCCCTACAGTGTGGGCCTTTTAAGCTGGAACCGCAGCAGGATGGGACAATTTTTGTGAATGGCGTTAAGCCCAAAAAACAGACGATGACTTATACCGGTAAAAAGGGCGATAGTGAAAACGTTGCTTATCATCTGCTGGTTAAAAATAGTAAAGCGCCCGGTATGCTGAGCCTCGATCACATTTATCATAACGGCACGGCCACGCTGAAAGCAGAAATTGTCAGAACCAGCAGCAGCCAGATTAAATTAACGGGTTCTTATGATTGTGAAAAACTGGATTAACCGATAAGGAAAAATCAATGAAAACAAGATGTTTTGCTCTGCTGCTGCTTTTTGCCGTGGCGGGCTGCACCTCCTCTTCGGGAAAAGATTTCGATGATACAAAACTCGCTAAAATTCATTATGGTCAGACATCGCGCCAGCAGCTGATCGATCTCTTTGGACAGCCCACAACCGAGACGCCCTACCCGGAAGGCCATTTGCTGATGATGTGGAGCTACAGTCAGGCCAAAGCGATGAGCACCACGGAAGGGAAAACGCTGACCGTCCAGCTGGATGATGGCAAAGTGAAAAGCTACACGGTGAGCAAGACCTAGCACAGCGGCCATCTGTTTCTGATGCGCAGTTGCACGCCAGAGCAAAAGGGCACTATGCAGAAAGGATCCAAAGTCGCACAGGCACATTACTTTCGTGATCTCCTTCCAACATTTGCCTGCCTGAATGCTGTCCGACCCTGACCCGCCACTGGCGGGTTTTTTTATGGTCAGAAGAAAACTTGATACAAGATATGTTATAACGTAACATTTATCGCTTCCGGGATTTCAACAAGGACAAAAACATGGCTGGTAAAGGTGAAAAATCTCTCATAGCGCTGGGTGTACTGCTCATTAGCCATCAGGCGTTTGCTCATACCCATCACTCCCACGGGAAGCCGCTGACGGAAATGGAACAAAAAGCTACGGAGGGTATTTTTAACGATCGGCAGGTGAAGGACAGAAGCCTGGCGGACTGGGATGGCGTATGGCAGTCCGTTTATCCTTATCTGCTCAATGGCGACCTCGATCCTGTTTTCAGAAAGAAAGCAGAGCAGGATAAAGGGCAGAGTGCGGAAGCTGTTAAGGCCTATTACCGTAAGGGATATGCTACCGACGTTGAGTCAATCGGCATCGAAAATAACATCATGGAGTTTCATCTGGGCAATAAGGTGACCAGCTGTAAATATGATTACGCCGGGTACAAAATTCTGACCTATGCCTCAGGCAAAAAGGGCGTACGTTATCTGTTTGAATGTAAGGAGGCGGGGAGCCAGGCGCCGAAATATGTCCAGTTCAGCGATCACGGCATTATTCCGCGCCAGTCAGCGCATTACCATATTTTCATGGGCAATAGCTCGCAGGAAGCATTACTGAAAGAGATGGATAACTGGCCAACTTATTATCCTTTCCAGCTCACTTCGGCGCAGGTAGTGGATGAGATGCTGCACCACTAAGTTTTAACCGCACAGAGCTGACAGGTTCCGCTGCTGGCAGCGTTTTGTCAGAGACCCGGCTGGTTTTCAGATAAAAGAAGTCAGCGCGACCCACAGCGATGCGTTCTCCTGGCTATCCTTATTGCAGGAGGTGCCTGTGTGCGGACGATTTACTCAATACAGAACACGCGAAGACTATCTGAAAGAGTTTGCCGATAAAGCAGAACGCCAGATTGCTTACGATCATCAACCGCTGGGGCGCTATAACATTGCGCCCGGCACCAACGTGCTGTTGCTGAACCAGCGCGATAATGCCCTTCATCTTGATCCGGTGCACTGGGGCTATAAACCCGCCTGGTGGAACAAACAGCCTCTGATAAATGCCCGTGTTGAAACAGCCGCTACCGGACGCATGTTCAAACCCCTCTGGCAGCATGGCCGCGCTATCGTGATGGCTGATGGCTGGTATGAGTGGAAAAAGGAAGGCAGTAAGAAGCAGCCCTATTTTCTCTATCCTGAATCCGGTCAGCCCCTGTTTTTCGCCGCTATCGGCAAAGCGCCTTTTGATAAGCAGAATGAGGGTGAAGGCTTTGTCATCATCACCGCTGCCAGCGATAAAGGTCTGGTGGATATTCACGACCGCAGACCGCTGGTATTGCAGGCCGACGCCATTATGGAGTGGCTTGAGCCGGGGACAAGTAGCCAGCGAGCCAGTGAAATCGTGACTGAAAGTGCGCTCTCCGGGGAAGAGTTCACCTGGCACCCCGTTTCGAAAATGGTTGGCAACGTAAAGAATCAGATGGCCGGTTTAATTGATGAAATCGATAATCCGGCGGTATGAATCAGCATCTTTCCCTCAACTTTAGTCATCATCGACTAAACTTAACGTTCTGAACCCGAAAGGAGAGCGCCATGACAAAGCTTGATTCGAACGAGCACCGCCGTAAAGAGGGCGAAGTCAGTAAAGGGCTGCCGGAAGCGGCGCCGAATATGCAGAATCCCTACGAGGAAGACGATATGCCGGTTAACCCTGAGCGGCACTCTGAAAATAAATCGTCTCATCCTAATGATGATAAGTAAGCCCAGCAGGCTTGCTTTCCGGAATAACCTGTCAGGAGGAACCTATGACTAACCTTAATGCCATCGGCAATTCAGATGATGAAAAACACGCTTCTCAAAGCCCGACAGATCCGCAGGAGAAAGAGGGGTTGCAGCAGAATGACGATCCCGGTTCTGCCCCGGAATCTGGTGATAAAGAGCCAGAGTGACAGAATTATTCAGCCGCCCTCCGGGCGGTTTTTTTATTGATGCTTTTGTGACGCAGGCCAGCAATTTGTGAGGCTTACCCTCTATATTTAGTAGACCCATTTGGGATAACGGAGGTGACTATGTCTGAACGCCCTGATTACCAGGAACCCCTTCCTGACGATGCAGAGTACCCTGCTGATGAAGATGAAAGAGAGGATGGGGAAGATATGCCTCTGGGCTCCGACGATGAAGATGAGGAAGAGCCTCTCGAAGATGATGATGACAGACCGCTGTAACTGAGAATCACCTTATCTTCTGCATAACCGCCTGCGGGCGGTTTTTTTATGGGGCAGGGAATGAAACCCCATCTGTTGCTCAGCACCCTTTTCTGGCAGCTTTCGCTGCCGATCATTTGTTCGTCCTGCGGAAGGCGTTAACCCCTTCACTCTGAATTCTTCACGCTTCTCCTTCTGCCGTCTGGCAGATTATTCTTAATATTTTTAATGAGTATTTGCACTTGTCTGGTATTGATTAACATCAATGTTTAATTACCTTTCTGCTGATCCTCCAGTGTTCTTTAATTCTTCGCTATAAATAATCTCTTTTTTGGCTGAAGGGCAGTTTCTTTTTCTGGCTTGCTGAGATTATTTACTGCTAACAGAAAGGGGAAAGTTATCAGTAAATTTATTTTTCAGGGGTAAACAGAGGCGAATTTGATCTTGTATCGGCCATTATTCTATTATCGCCTGTTAAGGACTCTGGTTTAAAAGCATGAGAGGATCTGCATCGCTCTGACTGTGCAGAAAGTGAAGCGGCATAATTATCATCCCCAACTCTGTATGCAAAATGAATGGATATCTGGTCATGAATGACACTGCCCCCCGTAAAATTAAAACCGGCAACGACCCGCGTATGCTGGCCGATTATGCCGCTCTGCGTGATGAAATGGCTAAACTCTCCCATCCTGCCCGGCCCGATGTGAACTGGCGTGAAGCTGAAAAACTCTGCCTCTCGCTGTTTGAGCAAAATGGCGTGGAGTTGCAAAGTGCGGCCTGGTATACGCTTGCCCGCACACAACTGGCTGGGTTATCCGGCCTTAATGAAGGGCTGACGATGCTGGAGGCTCTGATAAGCCATCAGTGGAGCACTTTCTGGCCGCAGCCGGTGCAGGTGCGCATGAGGATCCTTACCACTCTGAGCTACCGTATACAGCAAATAGTGCGAACTCTCCCCCTGAGCTACAGTGACCTCAGCCAGCTTAACCAGGCGGAACAGCACCTTACCCTGATAGAGAGTGCGCTTCAGCGCATGGAACTCAAGCACCAGAGCCAGTTTGATACTTTGCGTAGCCAGATACACAACAATATAGCCAGAGTGGAAAACAGCGACGGCGTACCCGCTGCTGCTGCCCCCGCTATCGTGACGCCTCCGCAGGCTGAGGATAAGAGGGAAACGGCTGCGGATATCTCTGCTGTTGCGGAGAAAACCTGGCTCTCCAGCACGGAGAAGTATGTACAGAGATCACAGCAGGAACAGCAGCCGGACAGGGAAGCGATGCCGGCTGCGGTAAACAGCTGGAGATCCTTCTTCGCCGGGATGTGTACCATGCTGGTGGTAAGCGTGGCAACGGTGTGGGGCTGGTCTGTTTTGCACCAGCCTGACCCATTACAGAGTCAGCTTGCTGCTTCCCTGGCACCGTTACCCACTGCACTCACACCCGCACAGCTGGCTGTGTTGCGTCAGCAATCTTATCCACCGGAACCCTTTATCACCGATACCCGCCAGCAGCTTGCGCGCTTAGGGCAGTTGCCACCCGACTGGAATATTGATTACGGTCGTCAACTGGCAGAACAGGCTCAGGCGCTGTGGCCAGAGCAGGCAAAACCCCTGATGGTGGAATGGCAGCAACAGCTCACTGCTGCTGCTTTGCCGGTAGAAGCCATGAGCGGCTGGCATCAGGGAATGGAGAAGCTACAGCAACTGAGCGATCGACTTAACAGGCTGGATGAGCAGCGGGGAAAATACATCACGGTGAGCGAACTGAAATCAGTGGTATTTTCCACCATGCAGTCATTTAGTCAGGCCGTTCCGGCTGAAGAACAACTGCGGGCGCTGTCACTGATTCCAGCCGCACAGGCTCTGCCTGTAGCCGCAAAGGCGCAGATTGAGATGCATCTGAAGCAACTTATCGCCCGTTATGCACTTCTCAGGCAGGCTGGCGTGCAGCATCCACTGAAACAGCAGGAAATCCCGGATAAGTGAAGAAAGGAACAGAGCGGATGAAAGTCAGGGCTGGGTAATACTGAGGATGAAATGGTGTCCCCTGCAGGAATCGAACCTGCAACTAGCCCTTAGGAGGGGCTCGTTATATCCATTTAACTAAGGAGACAGCGGCGTGGAGTATAGCGCGATTTCAGGCGTAAATTAACCGCTTAGCGGC